>Ga0105237_10000365_pt1 | contig 64152 bp, 47 predicted proteins | sample KBSC24metaG_FD_81520 | JGI IMG/M metagenome (GOLD analysis project Ga0105237, IMG submission 81520) | Corn rhizosphere microbial communities from Kellogg Biological Station, Michigan, USA - KBS C2-4 metaG | ecosystem: Host-associated > Plants > Roots > Rhizosphere > Soil | place: Michigan, USA... | reverse complement strand
TTACCATCCGGCCAGAGGATCGTTATCTCCCGTATAGACTGATCTTTCGGAACGCCGAAAAAGAGCTCCGGCGCCATGCTGGACTGATACCCTCTGACAGGATACAGCTCCTGGTATTGAAGAACGCCATTCGCGGTGACCAGGGTCGCCTTGGCGCCATATGCCTTTGTGTTCAGCCCCGCACCCGTAAGACGTATCGTGATATAATGATTCTTCCTCAGCTCATTTTCCTCATTGCGATAGATCATCACAGGCTCATTGTTGTTGCAGACAATGAGGTCCAGGTCCCCGTCGTTGTCCAGGTCGGCGTACGCTGCCGCATTCGATACAGTAGGCTGATACATCCCCCATTCACGGGTGACGTTGGTAAACCGCAGGTCGCCGTCATTGTGAAAGATATAATTGCTCACCTTGTTGGCAGGCATCTTTTTCACCAGGTCGTATGTCTTAAAGTTCTGATTGCCCTGCCGGGCAGCCGCCATCCTTGCTTCGGGAGCCGTATATTTCAGGAAGTCCATGTCCGTAAAATCCCGCAGGTAACCATTGCTTATAAAAAGGTCTTTCCAGCCGTCATTGTCAAAGTCCGCAAAAAGACCAGCCCAGCTCCAGTCTGTATTGGAAATGCCAGCCAGCTGCCCGATCTCGCTAAATCGGAGATGTCCCTGCTCATCCACACCCTGGTTCAGCTGCAGCATATTCCGCATCTGCTGGTGGTAATAACCGCTGTCCAGCAGCAAGTGGTATTGATCGTATTCATCCGGTCCTTTCAGCAGCTTCTGCCGGTGATTGTCTTCCGGAAGCATATCCAGGGTCAGGACATCCGGCCGGCCATCATTGTTATAATCCGCGATATCGGATCCCATGGAGTATTTGGAGATATGGGCAAATGACTGTTCCAGGCTTTCGGTGAATGTCCCGTTGCCATTGTTGATATAAAAGCAATCCTTTTCCGTGTAGTCGCTGGTGGTATAGATATCGGGCCAGCCATCCTTGTTGACATCGCTGACAGTGACGCTAAGACCGAAGTTCAGGGGGTTGTTGACAATGCCCGCCTGTAAGGTCACATCCGTGAAATGAATATTGCCCTGGGCGTCCCGGTCCTGGCGGAATAACCTGTTCCCAAAGTGAAAGTCCGGTGTTGCCCGCGTCCTCCGCGTATTGAGAAAAGGATTGTAGGTGTGGTTGCTGTGATTCAGCAGGAATATATCCAGATCGCCATCCTTGTCATAGTCGAAAAAGACAGCCTGTGTGGACTGAGCGCCGGGCACATCCAATCCATATTCTTTCGCCATATCCTTGTATACAGGGGCGCCGTTCTCGATCCCCTGGCAGATGAACAGCTGATGGCTCAGCTGCATGCTGTCTGCATATTTGCCGGAATGACACACATAGATGTCCATCAACCCATCCCCATTCACGTCGGCAATGCTCACCCCCGTACACCAGGTGCCGTTGCCTGCCACATGCGCCTGCTTTGTGACGTCCTGGAAAGTAAAATTCCCTTTGTTTATATAAAGCTTGCAGGGACCTGTATTGCCGGAAAGAAATATATCATTGAGCCCGTCATTGTTCAGGTCGGCGACCCCTACTCCTGCCCCATTATAGAGATATTCATAACGCATGACATTCAGCGAATCATCCTCCTCTATCTTATTCAGAAAATGAATGCCGGTCTGTTTGGGGCTCATCTGGGTAAACAGGGGTCGGGCCGGTTGTGCCAACAGCATGGAAGGCAGCAGACAGGGCGCCCACCGCAAAAGAGTTCTTAATAACGGAGCTGGCATAGGTTCATTTTGACTTATTCAAGACTGATCTTCTCATCTCCTTCTTTGTAAGGGAGAAATCCCATCATCATGGTCATCATCTCATCCTTCGTCTTCATATCTCCCATTGAAAAAACAGCTTTGGGAGGGCTATTCGGATTAAAGGGATTATTGGTCGTATTATCATAAGTGCATTCCAAATGGATGACTGACCCTTTCGGGACTTTCACAGGATGGGGAAATCGGTATATTTCCTGCCAGCGGAAATCCCATTCCGGGATATGGACCAGGCGGATGGTATCCCCAGCGGGGGTAGTGATAAAGGCTTTGTATTCTTTGCCCAGCAAATGCATGTGCGGCCACACATATAATAAGGATTGATCCTGGTTGGGGTTGGTAACCTCCAGTTTGAAGGTCTGCACCGCATTGGGCTTTATATAAAAGATAGGCTCGATCTGTCCCTCTCCTATGCCGCCCGAGCCAAAGCTGACCACTTTCATCACCCGTGTAATAGGCGTCTTCTTGAAAAAGACGTTTACACCGCAAACGCTGCTCTCATCCGTGGAAGAAGGCGCATAGTGCACGGTCAGTAAGATGACCCCGCGCCGGGGCATGACCCATCCAAACTCCTTGGGAAAATATTCGTAGCTGGTGCCGGGTATATATCCGCCATAATAAGGCATGATCTTACGGTAAGGCATATACTGATCCACCTTGGTGCGATCGTCATCAGTAAGATTTACATAGGGATAGCCGCCTTTGATGGGAATGTTCTCATCGGGTACGGATTGTACGGCATAGTTTGCGTGATGGATCAGCTTCTTATTGTTGCAAAAGAATTCGATGGCCTCTACATTGGCGGAATCCTTCATCTCGAAGGGTATCTTGAAAATAACAAATCGTTCGCCGTTATCGCCGGGCAGCTGGAATGAGTCTGCGGTCAGCACGAGGTCGGGACGGCGATTGTATAACGTGCCGTTCACGGGTGTGTGGGCCGGTGGATGATAGTCCGCAGGATTGCCTTGCGGTGTCTTATTGTCGATCCACTGGCTGATCAGGGCGATCTCGTTGTCGGAGAGGGACCGCTCGTTGGCAAAATGAACATATTGCCTGTCGGCTCGCCAGGGCGGCATATAACGGCTTTGTATGACCTTTTTTACAAAGGCGGCCCTTTTAGCCACGTCTTCCCATGTCAAAAGAGAAAAAGGGCCTGCTTCACCCGGACGGTGGCAGGGAGCGCATTTTGTCTGGATAATAGGTTCAATATCCTTGTACCAGGTAGGCGCCTGTGCATGACCTTGCAATACCCATAGCACAATAATGCCGCATGTTATAAAAAGTCTTGTCATATCAGCTTTTAAAAATCGTTGATCTGGCAGCCTACGGTATTTGTCCGCTTTATCAGGGGCTGACGATAATGCAGCCCTGCTTCGATCGCGTCCTGCAGATAGTGTTCCGTGACATGGGCGCCGGGTTTTCCCAACGCCTTGTACCAATTGTCGATGGCGCCCTTGTATACCAGCCGGCTGTCCTTATCCAGGAGAATGGCCTGTGGTGTTACAGATGCCTGTAAATAATGGGAAAGGTCGAGTGACTGGTCTATGTATAAAGGATAGGTAATTTTGTATTTCCGGGCAAAGCTGTCCACCTCCTCCTGCGAATAGGTCCTGCCCGGGATAACGCCCGCGATCTGCAGCCTACCGGAGTACTGCATTTTCAATTGATTCAGCACGCCCGTATAGCTCTTGCACAATGGACATTCGGGGGAAAGAAAGACGAAGAGACGCAGCTCGCCGGACATCGCGGGCAGACGATGCCCATCGAATACAGAGTCGTTCTGTCCCTGTGCATGGGAGAGAAATCCCATGCCAGCACACACAAGCAAAAGAATATATTTTCTTACAGGAGACATATATAAAAATACTAAACTCCGGACTATGTTCAGTCCGGAGTTTAGATAAAGTAAGATCCTATTATGGCATATCCCACCAGATGCGGCCACTGACGTCAGAGAGACTGGTGCCGAAGTTGGGATCGGTAGCCATTGCGTCATAAGCAGCTTTCTGATTGGTATAGTTGGCGTCTGCCGTAGAGAACAGGGTAAATGAAGCCCTGCGGGGAAGCACCACCGCGGAACCGTTGGCAGTCATTGTAGGCCACGCCAGGGTCGAAGTGGTATTGGGGAAGCCTGTGCGTTTCCACCATGCCCATGCTTCTGCCGGCTGACGGAAGAAGTCGATATAGGCCTGGCAGGCGATATATTCGGTAGCTTTGGCAGGATCGAACTGACCGCGGAGCGGGTTGCTCAGATAATTCGAGATGGTACTATCGGCCACGCCGCTATAACCCGTAATCTTCGCGTCCATTGCCCGGGCGGAATAAAATTTCATAGAAGCCGTCACGCCAGCATTGTACCAGGTCTCGGGATCATCACCGGTAACGCCCCTGGCTCCCAGGTCGGCGCGGATAAAGCAATATTCCGCATAGGTCAGCACGGGGAAAAAGCCGTTGCCGGTGCCTGCGCCCGCACCATCACCCTCATCATAGTTGGGCGTGAACAGGCGATGCTGCAACAGGGAGAAAGGAGTATCCTTAGCCGTATACAGCGCCTGGTTGGCAGGCAAGGCGCATACATCCGGGCTGGTGGGGCTGCCCACATAGTTGCCGGCGCCATTCTTCCGGTAGAAAATGCCCAGGCGGGGATCTACTTTTGCATTCATGAAGTCCACCATGGGCTTGGCAGCCAGGAATCCGGTAGGATTATAGTTACCGCCTGCATCCGCATAGGTAGTACCAACCTTCAGTACCCAGCTGTCATCGATACTGCTCATCTGGTCGGGATCAGCCAATACTTCTGTAGCGATAGATTGTAATTTGCTTGGATTCCGTTTCATAAGACGCATGGCTATCTTCAACCGCAAGGCGTTGGCGGCCTTGATCCAACGGGTCGTATCCCCTCCGTAAAAAGGATCATTCGTACCGTAGTTTTTCTGTCCGGCCGGAGCGGACCTCAGCGCAGTAATAGCCGCCTTGAGCTGTGTGTCCAGTGTATCGAATATACTTTGCTGAACATCATATGTAGGGGTCAATGTGCCTCCATAGCGGGCCTGGAAAGCCTGACCATAAGGGATGCTGCCATTGATGTCGCTGCAATAGAAAGCAGCTTCCGCCATGTAAATGCTGGCGATAGCGCCCTCAGCTACTCTGGCTGCCTGGTCATCCGCGCTCATTTTCGAGATAAGGTGTGGAATGTCTGCCAGAGGTGTTCCAATGTTGGTGTAATAGTTCCCATAGCGATAGTCGAAATGGGATCCCGGCAGGTTGAATCCAGCGCTGTTACCCGTACCGCCGGTAGAGTATTGCATCCAGGCATTCAAATCCCGGTATACATCATAATAATACTCGAAATCATTGGGGAACGATCGGGCGGCATAAAGGAACTGAGCACCCGGGTCCACTGAAGCCAGCGTAGAAGGGCTGACGTTAGCATCTACGAAAGCAGATTTTTTACATGATACCAATACTGTCAGGGGTAAAGCCAGCAGTAAAGAATACTTATATAATTTCATATTTGTAATATATTAGGTATTATAATTTTTAGAAGGTGGCGTTCAACGTAGCACCCATGCTGCGTATAAGGGGTAATCCACCACCTTCAGCAAAGGCCGCAGCCTGGTTGTTATAAATACCTTCAGGGTTTATTCCATCCTTGGCATTCTTCCAGATATAGAACAGGTTCCTGCCAGTGACGCTCACTCTCAAACCATTCAGATGGATCTTCTTGTAAACGGAGCCGGGCAGGCTATACCCGATGCTCACCTGACGAAGAGCTACCCAGGAGTTTTCGAAGATGGATACTTCACGGATACCGCTGGACCACTGTGTAAGATTCTCATAGTAAGCATAAGCGGGAACAGGAGTGACATATCCTTTACCTACTGCATCGGCATAGGTCATGCCGCCCAGATCCTGACCATTTACGATAACACCATCTGCAAACACGCCCTTCGGAATGATACCATCATCGCGGGTATTGCCGCTGCCGTCCGTAAAGGTGAGACCACCCAGCTTGGCGTTACGTCCGAACAGAGAATTTTTCATCACGCCTGTTTCGGAACCATACTGGTCGGTAGCAGAAGCAAGCAAACCTCCGATCTTGGAATCCACCTGGATGCCCAGGGAGAAGTTCTTATAACTGAAGGTCTGGTAAGTGCCCCACAGAAAGCTGGGCATGATCGTACCCAGGGTCTTTACAGAACCATCATAGTCCTGACTGCGCATGAATGTGTAGTAGCCTCCCGTAGTCCCGTTGGGAGCAGAACCAATGACCCTCTGGCCCTTGGCGGCTGCATTCTTGCCATTGTAAGTGGCGAAAGCATATCCGGTCTGCACCGTACCATAATCTTTACCGGCAATAGCATAAGCTGCAGCGTCGGCGCCAAACGCCAGTTGAAGGTTATAGCTCGTAACACCAGGAGCCAGCTCGATGATCTTGTTCCTATTGCGGGTAAAGTTCACCGTCATATCCCAGGTGAAATCCCTGGTCTTCACCGGGGTGGCCGTCAGCAGAAGCTCGATACCCTGGTTTTGAATATTACCGGCATTGATCGTCCTGGAAGAAATACCACTCTCGATGTCAGCTGGCAAAGAAAGGATCTGATTGAAAGAATTCTTTTTGTAGTAGGTAATGTCAAGGCCGAGACGATTGTTCAGGAATTTGAGCGCAGCGCCAAACTCGATCTCACGGGCAAGCTCGTTGCGAAGATTCTGATTCCCCAATGTGAGGTCATAACCGCCATTGCCATTGCTGAAGGAATTGAGATTAAACTGTGTATTCTGTGAGTTCGTAAAGGTGCCCACATAGCCGTACAGACCCTGACTGTTGGTAGACCAGGGGTCTGCGCTGTAGCCGGTCCAGCCGATGCTTGCTCTTAGCTTACCGTAGGAAAGAACAGGATTGTTCTTGAGTGTAGGCAGCTCGGTGAATACCCATGCCAGACCTACGCTGGGATAAGCATAAGTATAATTGCCATGCCCGTTTGCATAGGTCAGCGAAGAAGACCAGTCATTCCGCACGCTGAAGTTCAAGGTTAGCATGTCCCTCCAGGTGAGGTCGCCATATACATAAGCGGCGTCATATCTGTACCTGGGATTGTAATTCTGCGTAATGGAGGCCGCTGCCACCGTATTGGAAATGAAATAGAGGCCGGGAGTAACCAGACCGCCATTTGTATTCATCCTGGTATTGGGACCTCCCAATTGACGGTAAGTCTCTCCACCGATGCTGGCGCTCAGGACGAAATCTTCGCCGAATTGTTTATTGGCTGTCAACAGTCCCTGTACGCGGACATTCCTGTAGGCGCTCTGATCGAGCTCATAATATCCATGGGATCCACTGAAATTATTCCCCTGTCCCAGATTCTTGACCTCCGTCTGATCGTTATAGTTGAGCACATTGGCGCGCACCAGACCCGTCAGCCAGGGAGTGAACTTCGCATTAAGGTCCAGGTTGGCAATCAGCACATTTTCATTCCTGCTGGTATTGTCTTCAAGCACAGGCCAGAGAAGGTGAGCGATATAGTAGGGGTCGCCGGTGATGCCGGTGACGATACCCCCATTGGCCGTATTGATATAATGATTCTTATAATAGCTGATGGGCGCATTCCTCGGCATGAAGTAGGCAAACCCGCCCACCGGGTTGGAAGTACCGCCGCCACCTTGATTAATAGGGTTCTTTACAAATGTATTGGTATAGTTTATACTTGCATCCAGGCTCAATACATTGGAAAGCTTCTGGGTTCCACGGAAGGTGAAGCTGTTCTTGAGCAGCTTGTTGTTAGGCACCACGCTGGAGTTGTTCAGGTTTGTCCAGGACACACGGAACGAACCGTTATCATTGCCCCCTTCAGCCGCGACATTGGTATTGATATACTGGCCGGTGACAAAGAAATCCTTCAAAGGATCGTTGGCTTTCCAGGGCACCATCCGGCCATCCAGGTCTTTCACCATATGTCCGTCGAGAGCCGGTCCATAAGAATAACCACCATTGGGGTTATTGCTGTTATAAGGGCTGGCGGAGATATCAACCACGTCATTGCCGGAACCATCCTTTGCAAACGTGCTGCTGGTACCGCCACCGAACTGATTCTGAAGATCGATCATTTTATACGCCTTATCGAACGAGGCTGTCTGATTCCATGTTACGCCAATACCTTTTCTTGCCCTGCCTTTTTTGGTCGTGATCAACAACACGCCGTTCAGCGCCTGCGACCCGTACAATGCAGAGGCGGCAGAACCCTTGAGCACAGTCACACTCTCATAATCGTCCGGGTTCAGGTCCTTGATGATATTCCCAAAATCCTGAGCGCCGCCCCAACTGTCTGCACCTGTAGTGGAAGGCTGGATCAGTACTCCATCTATTACTACCAGCGGTTCGGTATTACCCGCCAGACGCGCATTACCACGGATCTGGATACGGCTGCTCGAAGAAGGACCGCCAGTACCCTGGGAAATGGTGACGCCGGCTACCTTGCCCTGTAAGGCATCGCCCAGATTGGAGTTGTTGGCGGCTACTACCTCGCTGCCTTTTATTTCTGTAATGGAATAGGCTACTTTACGCACATCCTTCCTTTGTCCGAATCCTGTTACGACTACCTCGGACAGCGATTTGCTGTTCTTTATCAGTAGCACAGACAGGTTGCTTCCATCTCCAAGGCCCATCTCTTTGGTGGCATAGCCTACCGAGCTGAATACCAATATGGAATTAGGGTTTACTCGAATGGAAAATGCACCTGCATCATCCGTAATGACCCCGCCGGCGTTGGTTCCTTTCACTTTAACTGAGACGCCGGGAACTGCGACTCCGGAAGTATCCCTCACCACCCCGGTCACGAGCTTTTTCTCCTGTGCGCTGGCAAAAAGACCAACGAACAGGAATGAGACGACGAATAAGATCGCTGACGCAACCTTCGGCTTGAATGTCCGTTTCATGAGCAATTTGTTTTTGGTTTTTGACTTGATGACAATTTTAATATGGCGTAAAAGTTTTTATCTATTATTGGTTGTGAGCCGCAGTCTTTTTTCCATGCAGCCTTCTACCCTCTTTCTCATAATTCTCCATGACAAGGGCCGCAGCTCCGATGATCTCCGCGGTATATCCCAATGCGGAAAGAACGATCTCACTGCCGGACGCCAGCCGGGGGATACAATGCTCATTCAATGCCTGCTGTATTGGCGCCTGCCAGATCTTCCCTGCGATGGACCCCCTGCCGCTGAGTACGATCACCTCCGGATTCAACAGGTGGATCAATATGGCCACTCCCCTGCCGATGTTGTAACCTGCCTCCGAAAGCAATCTTACAGCCAGCCTGTCCCCCTTCCTGGCCGCCATGATAATGTCAACCGCAGCCTGGTCCACACTTTCCACCGGCAGATGGCTCAACGTTGTGATCTCTCCCTTTTTTACTCCCTCTATCACCTTATCGATCACCACCAGCAGGGACGCTTCCGTCTCCAGACAGCCGCTCTTGCCGCAGCTGCATAGCTTATTATTGGAAAAAAGAGGGAGGTGGCTGAATTCACCGGCAAACCCATTGTTGCCCCGGAAAAGCTCGCCACTGAGGATAAGGCCGAGCCCAATACCCCAGCCAATGTTGATCACCATGGCAGAACGCTTGTTACACGCTGCACCAAAACGTAGCTCTGCTAATGCGATAAGGCTGGAATCATTGTCGATAAATACCGGCAGATGTAGCTTGCTGCCAATATATTCGATGATCGAATCATCATGGATCTCTAAGAACGAATAGTTGACGCCTTTCAGCGCATCCACAAACCCGGGCATGCCTATCCCGACACCAACAATCTTCTCACGCGGAATACCCGAAGATTGAATGACCTGCCCAATGGTCTCGGCAAGCCTTGAAAGAGCGCCTGGGTTTTTCTCAAGTGACAACTCGAATTTCTCGATGTCCCGTATAGGCCTGTTCTGCATATCGAGAATGGCTACACGGGTAATGAACTGATCCATTGCCACTGACACGATGTACATCACATCCGGCTTCAAAGCATACATCGATCGTCTTCTCCCACCGGTGGAGGGGGCTAGCCCGGTGTCTACTACCGATCCTTCTTCTATCAGGCCATTCAGCACCTTCGTTACCAACGGGAGGCTTTTCCCTACCCGTTCACTCAACTCACCACTGGAAAGAGCTCCAGAAAAATATAAGTGCTTTACAATGCTCTTTTTATATGCAAGTTGTTTCTTCAGCATTCGTGTGGCCCAACAGTTAAGTTTCGGTTAATTTGTAACTAAAGTAGGCCAAACTTTTTAAAAAATATACAAAAGCCTAAAATTCTTTTTAAAAAAAGATGTTAATGAAAATTAAACCATAATGAAGAGACCGCACTAATCTAAAAAAAGCTGCACCTAATTAAAAAATGAGTAAATAAGCGGCTGGGAAGTAAAAAATTTGCTTTTACTTCCTAATAGTCAGCTCAATAGGATCATTTTCCGCTGAGCCAGTCCCTAAACCAATAACCGGAGTTCTTGATCGTGCGCAGTTGTGTTTCGAAGTCTACATGGATAAGACCAAACCGGGCCTTATAACCCTCGGCCCATTCGAAGTTGTCCATCAGGGTCCAGACAAAATAGCCCTTTATATTGACCCCTTCTTTCTTGGCTTTTAGCATAGCCAATAAGTATTGTTGAAAGTATGCGATCCGTTGCTGGTCATCTACCACCCCATTGACGAGCTCGTCCTTAAAGGCGGCGCCGCTCTCACTGATGAAGATCTCCTTGACTCCGCCATATAGCCAGAATCGTTTGATCAGCCGGTAAAAACTATCCGGGTTGATTTCCCATCCCATCGCAGTATGCGGCACCTTTCGGGTGACCGCCTTTACCTCCGAAGCCTGCACAATAGGGATCAGCGCGTTGTGCCGAACGACGATAGGGAAATAATTCTGTATCCCGATGAAGTCGAAGTTGAAATACATCCGCTCGGTATATTTCCAGCTCTTGGTGTATAGCTCCAGCTTTTCGAGGAATTTAAAATCTTCACGGGGATAGCCGCGCCCCAACGCCGGCTCGATAAACAGCCGGTTTATCAGAACATCCAACCGCCTGGCCGCCTGTATATCTTCTTGTGAATTCGTATAAGGCAAGATCTCCGAGCACGAATAGGTGGTCCCGATATGCGCATGCTGCACCAGCTGACGAAGTATCCGGCCGCCGTCAGCCTGTGCCAGGGCCGCGTTGTGAATGGCCGGAAAGAAATTGGAAAGGCCGATCCTCCCGGGTGCATGCTTGCCCAGCATATAACCCAGGCTGGTAAAGCCTGCCGGCTCATTCAGCACGATCCAGTTCTTCACCTTGTCGCCATACTCTTCCGCGCACAAGGTTACAAAACGAGCAAACCATCTCAACATAAGATGACTGGTCCATCCCCCCTCCTTCTCCAGAGCCACAGGCAGATCCCAATGATACAAGGTTATATAAGGCGTCAGACCCAGCTTCAGACATTCATCTATCACACGGTGATAAAAGGCAATGCCCTCCTTATTCACCCGCCCTGTCCCCTCCGGAAGGACCCGCGCCCACGATATGGAGAATCGGAAGACGCCAAAACCCAGCGCCTTCACCAATAAAAGATCGTCCTTATATCGATGGTAGAAATCACAGGCAACGGAAGGCTTGCCTCCTCCCTTGATCTTGCCCTGCCGCCGGGAAAAAGTATCCCAGATGGAAAGCCCCTTGCCATAGCTGTTATAAGCCCCTTCGTTCTGTGCTGCAGCCATCGCCACCCCCCACTGAAAATCTCCTCCGAACTCTTTGGCTATCAGTCTGTGCAGGTTTGTCATTGCCGGATCGAATATTTAAGTTGTATGTTTTCCCTCTCATCCACCCACTCCCTTGCGTCCACCCATCGTACGGAGGGGTCCTTGCGGAACCATGTCATCTGCCGCTTGGCATATCTGCGTGTATTCATCTTGATAGCTTCTACCGCCTGATCCAGGGACAGCTTCCCATCCAGGTGATCGAACAGCTCGGTATATCCCACTGTCTGTAATGCATTCAATTCCCGGTAAGGTAATAAACTCTGCACTTCTTCCAATAACCCCTCCTCCAACATGCTGTCTACCCGCCCATTGATTCGCTGATGCAGCTCCTCCTTTGGCAGAAAAAGTCCAATCTTTTCTATCTTGAAAGGACGTTGCTTCTTTGTCAGTGTCCGGAAGCTAAGAATGGAATGCCCCGTAGCCTTCTTGACCTCCAGCGCCCGCATCAGCCGCTGTGGGTTTTGTATCTCACCCACCTTGAAAAATTCCGGGTCGCTGTCCCGGATCTGCTCCTGTAGCCAGACCAGTCCCCCGGCTTCATAATGATGCTGTATCTGCTGACGTACGGCCGGGTCGATGGGCGGGATAGCATCCAGCCCTTCGGAATAAGCCTTGATATAAAGCCCCGTACCCCCTACCATTACGGCCACAGCCGGCTTATTTGCCGCAGCCTGGTTATCAAAGATCTCTTCTGTCCACCCCAGGGCCATTTCCTCGTAGGCGGCGGCAGTCACTTCTTCATGAATGGAATGGGAATTGATAAAATAATGGTGAACAGCCCTTAGCTCTTCAGGAGAAGGCTTGGCAACACCGATATTCAGCTCTTTAAAACATTGCCGGCTGTCGGCAGAAATAATGTTGGTGGAAAGTTTTTGTGCAAGGCCGACAGCTGCCGCCGTCTTGCCCACTGCCGTAGGGCCTGTGATAATGATGACAGCGCGATCACTCATCCGCCCCGGATTCTTCGCTTTCTTCCTCGCTTTCGCTCTCTTCCTCCTCCGCCGCATCCGTACCATCTTCCTCCTTCACTCCAAACCCTTCCGTGCCCTTGGTAAGATCATATTTCTCCTCTATCTCGGTGAGCTTGTCACCCACCAGCCCCTTGGTCCCATACTGGCTGGGAGGAATGCCTTCCGTCTTGACGACAGCAGGATAATCCAGCTTGCCGCTCTCTTCTTTCGATACGCTGATCAGCTCGACAAGAAAACCCCAGTTCTTGACAAAATCGTATACGTAGATAAATTTTTGATTAGGGTCGCGTATTTCCGAGCCAATGGTGGTGGTTTCCATCAATAAGGGTTCCACCTTATAGGACTTGTCGTATTTTTCCAGTGATATTTCCCTGCCCCGCTGCCAGTTGTCATTGCTGCGATAAAAAGTGGCCTGGTGCTTACTGTCAAATTCATAAGCCCGCAGGATCACCTGATGGAGCTGCAGAAATGTCTGGGTATGCCTGATCGCTACATCCCGGTAAATGCTGTCATCTTCCTCAAAATAAACCCTGAATTTCAAGATCGCCATAAGCTTAAGATACAAGTTAATTGGGTCACAATATAATATGAATTATCGGATTTGCACCTGCTAATCCACCGACACTTATTTTACAGGGACCAACTTCATGTCCCTCGCTTTTTTCATCATAAACTCGACCGCAGCTTCATAATTATTTTCAATAACTCCGTCCAGGATAGCTTCCCGTATGGCCGTCTTCAGCTCACCCACCAGCCTCCCCGGCGGCAGCCCAAATTTTTCCATGATCATCTCTCCTGTAATGGGAGGCTGCCAGTTACGTAATTGATCTTTTTCCTCCACCTCCTTCATCCGGCCCCGCACCATTTCAAAATTCTCCAGGAACCTGCGAACCTTTTGCTTGTTTTTTGACGTGATATCCGCCTCGCACAGGGTCATCAGCGCATCGATATCTTCCCCCGCTTCGAACAAAAGTCTGCGTATGGCGCTGTCGGTAATATTCTCCTTTGTAAGGCTAATAGGACGCAAATGATATTCCACGAGCCGCCTTACAAAACGCATTTTTTCATTCTGCGGCAGCTTCAGCCGGGCAAATATCTTTGGCACCATTCTGCCCCCCACTACCTCATGCCCATGAAAGGTCCAGCCATGATCCTTTTCAAACCGCTTGGTAGCAGGCTTGCCTATATCATGCAGTATGGCGGCCCACCGAAGCCATAGGTCGCTCGTATGGGGAGCGATATTGTCCAGCACCTGTAATGTATGATAGAAATTGTCCTTGTGCCCCATCCCGTCAATATACTCCGCCCCGGCCAGCTCCACCATTTGGGGGAATATGATGGTCAGCAGTCCGCTGCGATACAGGAGGTCAAATCCAATGGAAGGCCTGGGACTAAGAATGATCTTATTGAGCTCGTCCGTTATTCGTTCCTGGCTTACGATGCTGATGCGGTGGGCATCCTCCTTGATGGCCCTGAAAGCCGCTTCGTCGATGGTAAAATCCAATTGTGTGGCAAATCGGGTGGCCCTCATCATCCGCAGGGGGTCGTCGCTAAAGGTCTGTAAGGGGTCTAAAGGGGTCCGTATCAGCCGCCGGCCGAGGTCCCCCATTCCATCAAATGGATCGATCAGCTTGCCATAATCTTCCTTGTTCAGGCTGATAGCCATGGCATTGATGGTAAAATCCCGCCGCAGCTGGTCGTCCTCGAGGGTTCCCGGTACAACAGTAGGATTACGGGAGTTCTGCCGGTAGCTTTCCTTCCGCGCCCCCACAAATTCTATCTCCCAGTCATCCAGCTTTATCTGGGCAGTGCCAAAATTCTTAAAAAAGGATACCGTAGGCCTGGGCTGAAAGCTGTCAGCGACCTTATGGGCCAGCTCGATCCCATCCCCCACACAGACAATATCCGCATCCTTGGTTGGACGACCAATAAGCTTGTCCCGCACAAATCCCCCTATGAGGTAGCAGGGTACTCCCAATTCGCCGGCAGCTATAGCTATCTTATTGAATACGAACAGTTCTTTCTCGGTGCAAATGATATCCATAAACTTGGCAAATGTACATTCTTTGGGCCATCTTACCCACCCAAGGTCGCCAGCAGCTGTTCATCCCTGATATGGTGTGCGCAGTTAAAATGCCCCAGCGGACACGCCTTGTACCCGTGCAATCCGCAAGGCCGGCAGTCCAACACCTCCTCCACCTCCACGATATAGTGCTTATCAGACAGCGGCCCAAATCCAAAAGCAGGAACAGTAGAACAATAAATGGCCGTCACAGGAGCATTGAGGGCGGAAGCAAAATGCATGGGGGCCGAGTCATTGGTATAATTCATATGCGCATCCTGCATCAGCGCAGCCGATTGTAAAAAACTAAATTGCCCGCTCAGATCCACCGCCCTGGTCTCGTCTTCTATATATTTACACAGCTCCTTATCTCCTGGTCCCCCCAATAAATAAATGATATACTCCTCCGGCGCTTTCCGGATAAATTCTACCCATTTCTCTCTGGGATATTGTTTGGTAAACCACACGGATGCGGGCGAGATAGTAATATAAGGCCCGGTCTTATACCCCTTCACTTTCTCATAGTCAGCCGCCGAAGGATAAAGCCTCGGACGGGCAGCGTCCGCATCCGTAATGTGCCGGATCAATCCCTGGTTACGTGCTATCTCATGAAGGGGCGCCTCGCTGGTACTGACTATATGGGGTATACGTCGGGTGAACCAGCGGCTCAGCGGGTTCTTGTCAAATCCTATCGTTTCCCTGGCTCCGGAGAAAAAAGTCAGCAGGCCGGTAGCCGCAAATCGCTGCACATTGATCACGATATCATACTGCGCTTTCCGTATCTTCCTCCCCATACGCACCAGGTTGCGGAACTTATCCTTCTTTTTATCCCAGACCAGCACCTCATGCAAAAAAGGATGCCCGGTCAGCAGCCCTTCATTGCCTTTACGAAGCAAAAAATCTATTTGTGCGTCGGGGAAATAAGCATGCAGCTTCTCTATAACGCCTGTCGCCAGTACCACATCTCCAATGAACGCCGTTTGTATTACTAAGACTTTTTTCACGGGGGTAAAATTAACGAATCACCGTTACAGTGGCATCCCTGTTCCATCGCACGATAGAAGATGGTTCTTTGGGGGTGGTATCTTCTTGTCTGTGTTCCACTACATAATTTACCCCTTCCCTCACCCTTGGGTCGATGGCGGAAAAAAATGCAGGGGCCGGCTCGCCCGAGATATTCGCCGAAGTAGATACCAGCGGTCGCCGCAGCCGCTTGATAAGATGTCTGCAAAAAGGGTCCTCAACAAGCCGTATACCCACCGTACCATCGGCGCCGATCAGATTCCCGGCCAGTCCCACCGCTCCTTCATAAATGACGGTCGTCGGCTTGCTCACGGTATGCAGATAGTCGAATATGCGAAGGTCAGGCTGGCTGGTGTATTTAAGGATATCCCTTTCATCAGCCATCAGCACGATCAGGCTCTTTGTTTCGGCCCGTTGTTTCAAGGCATATACCTTGCTCACTGCCTCGGGATTGGTAGCATCGCATCCTATCCCCCAGATAGTATCCGTAGGGTATAGTATAAGGCCGCCCGCCTGCAGAACGGCCAGGCTGCGGTCGATGTCTTGTTGAAAGTCTGTGGAAAGCATAAGCCGTAAAGGTAGTACCTTTGCAAAAATTTTTTCGATGCAATTGAAACAAATGATCGCCGAAGCCTGGGCCAACCGGGAATTGCTAAAAAAGAGCGAATATGCGGATGCCGTAGCCGCCGTCATTGAAGATATAGACAAAGGACGTCTGCGGGTAGCCAGCCCCGTAGAAGGCGGCTGGCAGGTCAACGAGTGGGTCAAACAGGCTATTCTTTTGTATTTCGCCATTCAGCCCATGAAGACCTGGGATGTAGCGCCTTTCGAATTCTATGATAAAATGCTGCTGAAGAAGAACTATAAGGAACTGGGCGTACGGGCCGTGCCTCATGCCGTGGCACGCTATGGCGCTTTTCTGGCGAAGAATGTCGTGCTGATGCCCAGCTATGTCAATATCGGAGCCTATGTCGACGAAGGCACCATGGTAGACACCTGGGCCACCGTAGGCAGCTGCGCCCAGATTGGCAAAGGAGTTCACCTTAGCGGCGGCGTAGGCATCGGAGGCGTGCTGGAACCCCTGCAGGCATCCCCCGTGATCATCGAGGACGGCGCTTTTATCGGAAGCCGCAGCATCGTGGTGGAAGGCGTTATCGTGGAAAAAGAAGCCGTGTTGGGCGCTAATGTCGTGCTCACCCAGTCTACCAAGATCATCGACGTCAGCGGCTCTTCTCCCGTGGAATACAAAGGCCGGGTGCCCGCACGCAGCGTGGTGATACCAGGCAGCTATCTGAAAAAATTCCCCGCCGGAGAGTTCAACGTCAGCTGCGCCCTGATCATCGGGCAGCGCAAGCCGAGCACAGACCTGAAAACAAGCCTGAATGACGCATTGAGGGACTTTAATGTATCTGTCTAAAAAGAACAGGCTCCTCAAAGGATTTTTAATTTCCTTCACAGGGGCCATACTGTTTTCCACCAAGGCCATTATCATAAAAAAAGCCTTTCAGACAACGTCCGTAGATGCACTCACCCTGTTGTCCCTGCGGATGTTGTTCTCTCTACCGTTCTATGCGCTGGCCGCTGTATGGTCCTTCCGGCGCTCGGACACCCGGATGACACCCCGCCAGTGGATGTGGGTGATGATCCTGGGGATACTAGGCTACCACCTCAGCAGCTATTTCGATTTTGTAGGCCTGCAATATATCTCCGCCGGTCTGGAACGCCTCATCCTCTTCCTCTACCCCAGCTTTGCCGTGCTGATCAATGCCCTCGCCTTCCGCCAGCGCATCAGCCAGGCCCAGATATGGGCATTGCTCCTGACCTATACGGGCATCGGGATCGCGTATTTCGGGGAGCTGAAGATCGACACGGGTAATGCCCATTTCTACTGGGGCAGTTTCCTCGTCTTTCTTTGCGCTGTCACCTACGCCTTCTACCTGGCGGGTATGGGCAGGATCGTGTCCGTCCTGGAACCTTCGAAATTTACTACTTACAGCATGCTCGTAGCCGTTGGCAGCGTATTCCTTCATTTCGCCGTACGCGGTTGGACCAGCGGGAATTTTCACCTGCCTGCTTCCTCCGCCGGGGGCAGCCTTTGGGTCTATGGGATATTGCTGGCCCTCCTGGCTACCGTGATCCCCTCCTTTATGCTCTCGGAGGGCATGAAACGCATCGGCGCCAATAATGCCGCCATCGTCACCAGTGTGGGGCCCGTCTCGACGATCCTGCAGGCGCATTTTGTCCTGGGCGATCCCATTTTTATCGAGCAGGTGGTGGGCACGCTTCTGGTCATCGCGGGCGTATTGCTAACGGGCTGGAAGGCGTCTCCACGCAGTTCCCCCGCTACTGAAGGATGATCGGGACTTGTTCATGAAAATAAATTGATTATCAACCCCAATCCTTCCAACGAACGGAAGGCGTTCTTCAAATAAAAGCATTAAATTCGTTGTATAACAACTGCTGTTAAAAAGCAATCTTATGTTGACAAAGAAGCAAGTACTCTCTGCCATAAAAAATATGCCTGACAGCTTTGATACCATTCAGTTGATCGACCGGATTCTCCTTATAAACAAGGTCGGGGAAGGAAGACAGCAAATAAAGAATGGGAAGGGATTGACCACGGGCGAAGCCAGGAAAAAGCTGAAAAAATGGCTGAAATAGTTTGGTCACTTCGTGCGATCAAGGATATTGATGAAATAGCCGGCTATATAGCCAAGGACTCTCTCCAATACGCCGAAGCTCAGGTAAATTTGTTTTTCTCCGTTGCATCAATTCTTGAAAAATATCCATATAGAGGAAGATATAGTCCCGGAACTGGCCATATCCAACATACGTCAGCTCTTATGCGGTCATTACAGGATTATTTATGAAGTATTCAGTAAGAACAGGATTGGCATTCTTACAGTACATCATCAATCGAGGCTACTTAAGAATAATGTGGCTATTAAGCGCCGTTTAAGGAATAAAGGGAAGAAATAGATTTTACCTATCAAAGTATAGAATTAATCGATTGGATTTATATGGTCCAATGCGATAAGTTTGCCATGGATCTACACCCTTCCTAATTTAATCACACAGTCAAAACTTTTAACATGGACAACAAATCAGGTGATATCAGCAAATGTCCGTTCCATAACGGCAGCATGAAAAGCAATGTTGGCGGCGGCGGCACCAAGAACCGCGATTGGTGGCCCAACCAGCTTAAATTGAACATCCTGCGCCAGCATTCTTCTTTATCCAACCCCATGGACAAAGGCTTTGATTATGCCGAAGCTTTCAAAAGCCTCGACCTCGAGGCGCTGAAAAAAGACCTGCATGCACTTATGACCGACTCCCAGGACTGGTGGCCGGCCGACTTCGGCCACTACGGCGGCCTGTTCATTCGTATGGCATGGCATAGCGCCGGTACTTACCGGATGGGAGATGGACGCGGCGGCGCAGGACAAGGTCAGCAACGCTTTGCACCCCTAAACAGCTGGCCGGATAACGTGAGCCTGGATAAGGCACGCCGCCTGCTCTGGCCGATCAAACAAAAATATGGCAACAATATCTCCTGGGCGGATCTGATGATCCTCGCAGGCAACATAGCACTGGAATCGATGGGCTTTAAAACCTTTGGATTCGCAGGCGGCCGTGAAGATACCTGGGAGGCTGATGAAACGGCATACTGGGGCGCTGAAACAACCTGGCTCGGCGGCGATATTCGCTATGCCCACGGATCGGAAGGCGTGGTAGAAGATCATGCTGTCCTTGTATCCGATGACAAGGCGGACGGAGACATACATTCGCGCAACCTGGAAAAACCCCTGGCCGCGGTACAAATGGGTCTGATCTATGTGAACCCTGAAGGACCTGACGGGAACCCCGATCCAGTGGCCGCCGCAAAAGACATCCGGGATACTTTCGGCCGTATGGCAATGGACGATGAAGAGACGGTAGCTTTGATAGCAGGCGGACACAGCTTTGGCAAAACCCACGGCGCAAGCACCGCAGACCATGTAGGCAAAGAGCCGGAAGGCGCTGCCATCGATCAGCAGGGCTTCGGCTGGAGCAACAGCTATGGCTCGGGCAAAGGCGCAGATGCCATCACCAGCGGCCTGGAAGTCATCTGGACAAAAACACCCACAAAATGGAGCAACAACTTCTTTGAAAACCTCTTTGGTTACGAGTGGGAACTTACAAAAAGCCCGGGTGGCGCCCAACAATGGGTGGCAAAAACCGACGATGCTATCATCCCGGATGCATATGACGCTTCAAAGAAGCACAGACCAAGGATGCTCACAACGGACCTTTCTTTACGCTTTGACCCGGCTTACGAAAAGATCTCCAGACGCTTTTTGGAAAACCCGGACGCATTTGCCGATGCATTCGCCCGCGCCTGGTTCAAGCTCACACACCGCGATATGGGCCCTCGCTCATGCTACCTGGGACCGGACGTACCGGCAGAAATACTGATCTGGCAGGACTACATACCTGCCGTGGATCATCCGCTCATCAATGATAATGATATCGCCGCCTTGAAAGGAAAGCTCCTGGCGTCCGGTCTGAGCGCTTCCGAGCTGATCTCTACCGCCTGGGCCTCCGCTTCTACATTCCGTGGCAGCGACAAGCGCGGCGGCGCCAATGGCGCACGTATTCGTCTGGCTCCTCAAAAATACTGGCAGGCCAATAATCCCGCGCAATTAGGGAAAGTGTTGACAGCATTGGAGGGCATTCAAAAAGGATTCAACGATGCACAAGCCGATGGAAAAAAAGTTTCGCTGGCCGACCTGATCGTGCTGGGAGGCTGTGCTGCCGTGGAAAAGGCCGCCAAAGATGCCGGCCACAACATTGCCGTTCCATTTACACCCGGTCGCATGGATGCTTCGCAGGATCAGACGGATGTCGATTCATTTCATTACCTGGAACCCATTGCCGACGGTTTCCGCAATTACCGCAATACCCGCAAGGCAAGACCAAACGTGCGTACGGAAGAATATTTAATAGACAAGGCGCAGCTATTGACCCTCACCGCACCTGAAATGACGGTGTTGGTAGGCGGTCTGCGTGTTCTGAACGCCAACTACGACGGTTCCGCACACGGCGTTTTGACCGGCCGGCCTGGGAAGCTTACCAATGATTTTTTTGTGAATCTGCTTGATATGAGCACCGAATGGAAGGCAGTTGGGGAAGACCGGGAGCTTTTCGAAGGCCGTGACCGCAAGTCGGCTAAGCTCAAATGGACTGCCACCCGTGCTGATCTGGTCTTTGGCTCACACGCAGAATTAAGGGCGCTGGCAGAAGTATATGGAAGCGCCGGTGGACAGGACAAATTCGTAAAGGATTTTGTTGCTGCCTGGAATAAAGTAATGAATCTCTAGCATAATGAGGCAGGCGCATAAGCGCCTGCCTCATTTCTTAAAATGTCTCACCAGCGCCTCAGCCACTGCACCAGGCGCCTCCCGTGGCAGAAAATGCCCAACACCATCCAACGTCAGCAGCTCATAGCCCCCCGTAAAGCTATGGTCCATCTCTTCGAAGGAAGAAGGATCATCACAGCCATCCGCACCACCGTTGATAACCAGGGTCGGCGCCCTCAGTTGAGCTATCCCATTCATACGGCGCTGCAGCTCATCCAGCCGGTGATCAGCCTTCTCAGAAAGGAATCGGCTGCGATAGCCGTTCAATGTTATTGAAACCCAATCAGGATTCCCGAAGCTCTCAGCCGTCTTTAAAAATTCCTCCTCTTTATACCATCCCGCAGGACTCCAGCTGTCCCATTGCATCTTTGAAAATCCCACCGGATCCCTTCTCACTGCCGCGGCGCCGCCATCGGTACACATAAACCACTGGTACCAGAACAGACGGGCCTGAGGAAAGGACGGTATGGGGAATTCTCCTCTCGGCTGAAAAGCCAGCGCCATAGCCGTAATTTTGCGGACCCTCGATGGATACAAGGCCGCAAGCTGATACGCCGCACGCGCACCCCAGTCATGCCCCGCCACAAAAAAGGTAGCTATCCCCAGCGCATCCGCCAGGTCGATGGCATCCTGCACTAAAGCAACCCCACGGCCATCACGCACGGTCTCCATTGCCAGAAACCTTGTGGGGCCAAAGCCACGCAAATAAGGTATGATGGTCCGGAAGCCGGCCGCATGCAGGATGGGAGCAACTTTCCTCCATGCCCTGACATCATCGGGCCAGCCGTGTAAAAGAAAGATAACAGGCCCTTGACGGGGACCTTCATCAAGAAAGGATATCTCTAAGAGCGATGTTTTTATGGCAGGCATGCCGAAGCCTACTCAATATTTGTGCCTGGCCAGCCCAAATACAATATTTAATTTCCTGCTTTCGTTTTTTTTCACTTTATTGTAGAATAACCCCCTCTTAAAACATGGAAAACAATCAGCAAGAATCCTTTCTCCAGATGAACCTGGACTATGATGGCGGCAACATCCTCCGGGAGACAGTCCGCTGGTCCCGCTTCCTTTCTATCGTTGGCATTATTGTGCTATCACTCTGTCTTTTGCTCTTCATATTGGCGGGTAAGTACCTGATCCCGGCAGTCTCCAGGATGGTACCCGGTATCGAAAGCATGGAAAATGTGGCAGGCGCCCTCATCATGGTCGTCATCCTCGTATTCGTGGCGATCTTTGGCTTCCTGGTCTACATGCTGTATCGTTTTTCGGTACTGACACGCAAAGGGATCGAACACCAGGACCAGGCCGTATTTGCCGAAGGCATGAAATGTCTGAAGCTCTACTTCCTCGTCAGCGGGATACTCGCCGTATTGAGCCTGCTGAGCAACCTGCTATCATTAACCAAACTTTTTTAAGCCGCCATGGAAAATCAACAAATACCCACCGAATCTTCCTCCCTGGATAATTTTTTCAATATCTCATTTGATGAAGCCACACGCGGGCAGGTCAGAAAGGCCGCACAGTGGGCAAGGATTTGCGCTTTATGTACTTTTATCGGATATGGCGTCAGTCTGATCGTCACTATTTTTGGTAAACAAACTGCATTGCCGGAATCCGAAGAAGGCATACACGTCAGCAGCGCTTACCGGGCTGGCACTATCTTTGGCTCCCTGTTAGTGGTTGCAATTGGTGTGTGGGTCTATTATTTCCTATACCGCTTCGCAACGTCGGCAACAAAAGGAATGGATGCCATGGACAGTATGACGACCAATGAAGGCTTCGATAGCCTGCGCAGATTTTTTAAGATAGTTAGCATTCTCCTTATCATCGGACTTTCTCTTGTAGCTCTGGTTGTGCTGTTTAATCTCTTCCGGTAGAGTTCACCTTTTATAGCAGCAGCCAATTCCTTCCATACTCACTGGCCTTCATGGCATCGTCGCCGAGGTCCTCATTCTGATCGCGGGGATCGGGATTGGCGATCTGAACATTCATCGGGTCCAGCGGGAACTTCCCGGCCTCATGTCGGCAACCTGCTGACCTCCTTTGTGCTGGTAGAAGCCAAGCGGACGACTGCTTACCATCTGCAGTAATAGGGCTATTGGAATTATGGTTGGGGATGCCAGTTGCTTAATGATCTGATATACCGAAAATAAAAAAGCCTTGTAAATCAAGATTTTACAAGGCTATAAAAGTGCCCAGGACTTGATTTGCAACATATGGATATTCAATAGAAAATATTTTAGTGGGTCCATCCGTTTTTGAAAAGTGGTTGGTAGAATCTGGTCGAAAATGAAAATCAGGCACATCGCCTATAGAATGTATATAATTCTAATAATTATTTTTCAGCCGATATAATCAGGGAAGACCAATTCATAATAAGCCTTCCGTAAGTTAGCCTGCCATTGCAATCTGCTAGCAAATCAGCTTTTATTTTTTTACGTGTTTTTTCACTTGCCTTACTTAATAAGTTTACCACTGGCTCAGACATTTCCGTTCTGTTCAGCCAATAATTTTCTGCTGTTCCAAAATCTACAGTGCCTGAAATAGTCTCTTCATTTACATTTTTAAAACCGGCATTCTCAAACAATTGTTTCATTAAACCGGGTGCTGCACACCGAAACATGCCTGGTGCATTTGCAGGCGGCCGTGGAATTTCAATATGTTTTGATAAAACTTTCATTATTGTGGTAGACCAGTCATTATTTTCCGCCCCAGCCCAAACACTGACCGCCATTTTGCCGCCTTTTCTACAAACACGAAATATTTCTTTTGCAGCCAATTGCATATCAGGAAAAAACATAAAACCCATCCGGCAACTTATTTTATCAAAAAAATTGTCACTGAAAGGAAGGTTGGACACATCTGCCACTTTAAATTCTATATTGTTTATATCCCGTTCTTGTGCATAAGCCCGTGCAATGGCAAGCATTTCTTCAGACAGATCGGTTGCATGTACTTTGCCTCCTTCTGCTATCGCTGCAATTGAAAATGCAGGCTCGCCCGTGCCCGATGCAATATCCAGCGTTACATCATTCGTTTTTATATCCAGCGCTTTTATAATCGCATCGCCCATTGGCCTTAAAAAGTTCATTGTAAATTCATCCCATTTCTTCCAGCTATGGGCCACCTTGTTCCAGGTTTCTTTTTGTTCGTCACTAATGGTTTGCAATTGTTCGTCCATATAACAAGTTTGGAACTGAGAAAAGAAATTAAAGATAGTAAGAAGGCCGTTTGTGTGCCGACTTATAGGGTCTCTGATAGGCTGAGTATGAAGGCGGAAGATAAGACAAAGAAAAAAGGCTTTCATAACCATTTGATTATCAAAGCCTTTTGTGTGCCCAGGACTGGATTCGAACCAGCACACCTCGCGGCGCTGCTACCTGAAAACAGTGCGTCTACCAATTTCGCCACCTGGGCATCCTCTTGAATGTGAACCTTCTGTGAGAAGCCGGTACGCATTCGGGGTTGCAAATATAGGGAAAGAAATACAATATTCTTCTGCAAATTCAGTTAATGTCAAAAATCCTTATAAAAAACCACAAGATCATGAGCAGAAAGACCCAGGAAGCAACCATCCACACCGAAAATCCTACTTCCACCCTCATCCAGGTCATCTTTGAAGAGCAGATCTGGAGCCGCTCGGATTTTTCATAGTCCAATCCAGTCATTGAGGGAATTTTTACGGCTCAAATTATACATCCATTGTCAGTTCGTTCTGGACCATTGAAATGGCGTAGGTATTCCTATTCAGTCCGAAGGTTGTGATCATAGTTAGGAATATTGCCTTTCGGGTCCTTGTTTGCTCTCGAAAAACAGTTATTTTTTTTCTGAGCTCATCCGCATATTTCTTATCGAGGGTGAAGGTATCAACGGAGAATTTCATCTCAAACAAATTAATGATCCTGTCACTTCGATCGAGCACCAGGTCGATCTGTGCTCCACTTTGTTCCGATGCCCCGGTCCAGGACGAGGCTGCCGATGGTATACCCGAAATCCCCCGGATCTTGCCGTATCCAACCATGGCAACTCATCCAGGAATACAATTTTTTTCGCTTTTTTTTGCTTTTCCAGAATCAATGAGAGTTGATGAAACGCCTCCAGCCAAGTAGCGGACGCACTGGTAATTATCCCCGTTGAGTCATATTTGGTAATGGCCAAATGGAAATTTGGATAACACTTTTGGCCAAATACACAATGTATAATGTGCCACGTCTTCTATGTCTTGGGCATTTTTGGCCAAAAGCGGCTGCACCCCCTGACCTTAAGCAGTTAATTGAAAGGTCTACGGCCAGGGGATAGGGGTTTACATAGGGATAATGCGATTAGACGGGGGAACTTCCTTTTTCAGGACAGTAAAAAAGAGTTCAGGCCCTAGCGAAAGGAGAAGTTTTTTTGAAGAATTTTAGGATGATAGTCAGCTTCCTTGTTGCTCAGACCATCGTTCAATGAGGATGTTATAGCCTATGTCAAGATAACGTACCGCCTTTCGGCGCGATGGATCTATTGTATTTTCGTTGGTAATTTTATGAACGATCTCGAAGTAATGCTGATCGGTTCTCACAACCAGGTATTGCTCTTCATTGGTCAGCAGTCTGTTGGAATTGGATTGATAGCGGAGGATATCACCAATGGATACTTTCTCTCCATGATTCAAGGTTTTCCACATAAATTTTAGTTTCCTGGGTCCGCGACTATTTTAGTAAAAAAGATAGTAGCTCAACGCTTTCCATCGTGAGCCTAATGGCAAAAACCGAGCCGCAAATGGCAAACGATCATTGCCATCGCCAATGTCAAAATGTACAAGTCTGCCCGTAATGGCAGGCATTGCTTACGTCACCTCGTTGACCACAGCAGCTTTTTTTGCACATGTTTTGATATTAGTAATTATTTTATTATCTTCTATCGCAAATTACTTTCACATGAGAATATTTACCCAAAACACAATTGCTCTCCTCTGCTCAGCCTCGCTTCTTATAGCTGGCTGCCAAAAATCGACAGATCTAAAAGTTGCTAACAGTACCAACACAGTGCTTTCAACCAGCATCCATGGCTATGGCCTAAATCAAATGAGTCCCGAAGAATGGGCAGGCGTTCCCGTGTTTTCAGCCAATCTATTCACGAATAACAAGCGAGCCACCGGCTTGACCTATAGCGGCGCCTTACCTTCCAGCTATTTGCTGTTATCCCCACAGATAAGGGATCAGGGTCAGATCGGGTCATGCACGGGTTTCTGCGGCGCCGAGACGGATGAGATGCTCTATTATTACAAAAACAACAACATCACTGGAGCAGCCATCAGCACCAGCTTAACAACTGCCAATGGCTTAAGCACCGCCAACAGCAATCAGATCCCAAATACTTCCGCGGGAACGTATAGCCCATTGTTCTTATATTATGTCGAACGCGTGGTAATAAGCAAAGGTTCCATCGGCTCCGATCCCGGCGCCAATATGGTCAATATCGGCCAGGCTTTGCAGGGACTATCCAACAACGCAGGCAGCGGAGCTGCCCTGACTTATAGCGGTTATACTTTTGCAGGCATCTCAAACGAATCCTTATATCCTTATCCATTTGTGGCAGGGTCCGGCGGCTATAATGTTGCCACCTCATCCAGCGCCCCTTATCAAACCCCTCCTTATACTTACTATAATTACGGTGCTACTTCCATACCTGTCTATCCAAATAATTTCACCCTCGGCGCCCAATCCGGCACCACCACCAACAGTGGAACGACTACTCATGGATACTATGTGATCAATTCTACCCAATCCCAGCTGGTCACCGACGTAAAAACAGCCATTGCCAACAACAAGCCGGTAATGATGGGCTTTAATGTTTACGACAAAGCTCCCAGCTATCCCTATTTCGAAGCGCTGAGTACCACCAGCTACACGTACAACCCCCTTAACTCCAGCGGCAGATTACAGTCTGGCGCGAAATTAATGGGCGGACATGCCGTGCCGATCATCGGTTATATCAACGACTCAAGCCAGCCAGGCGGCGGCGTATTTATCTGCGAAAATTCCTGGGGAACTCCATGGGGTTATCATGGTTATTTCTATCTGCCGTATTCCGTATTGCAAAGCACAAAGGTCGTACCTTCCGGCAGCTTGTATGTTGCCATTATATAAAACATTCCAACGCCCTCCGGCAAAGCCGGAGGGCGTTTTGTTTACTGCCCTACCAGCCGGTAGTCCTCGGTCACCATATAATGTTTCAACGTAGTGATCTTCAGCTGCCTTCCCTTATCCGTCACATATACCTTCTTCAGCTCACGGAACCGCTTATTATTATCCAGCAGCCCGATAATACACGAATACTCCTCCGGCCCCTTTTCCAATACAGGCTTCGGCGGCGTCCCCATATCCGGCAATTTCACCGTATCATCTCCCTCCAACCCCTCAAAATCTACTTTTGCACGGTACTTCATCGTCTCCCTGGTCTCGTACAGCTGCACTACGAAATACATATCGTTTAGCTTACTATCCGTCTTCACCTTATACTCCGCCACCGGATCCTTACTCACATGCTCCCTTAGCTCGGGATTACGCTTGAACATCGGCAATGCGGGTCGCGTAGCAGCCGGACTATCCGCAGCAGCCTCCGGCGCCTTGGTGGAAGAATGACATCCTAAAAGGACAAAGGTCGATACGAGTGAAAATACCCTTACTGACAACGATCTGAACATAATGATACTATTGTGCCCCAGTAACGATCAGGTCTATACTTTTGTTGTCGACACCGTCACAGCCCGGGAATTAATATCTTTACACCAAAATCCCCTGATGAATAGGACAAAGATGATGTGTTTCTGGCTACTCCTGACAGCAATAACCTGGTCCACTACCTCCTTCAACACGGCCACCCGCCCACCCCAAAAAACATTCCTCCATACCATCGTCATCGACCCGGGCCACGGTGGATTCGACCCTGGCACCCATGGCCTCATCTCCAAAGAAAAGAACGTCACCCTCGCCATATCCCTCAAGCTGGGAAAAGCCATCAAGGAAGCATTCCCCGATATAAAGATCGTATACACCCGGACCACCGACATCATGCCGGGCAATACCTCCGATATCCACGAAGGCCTGCGGTACAGAGCAGAGCTCGCCAACAAGTCCAAAGGAGACCTCTTTATCTGTATCCACGCCAACTCCAACGGACACCCGGCCGGCAGCTATGAAGAAAGACATCTGACAGGATACAAGTGGGCAGGAAGGGGTAAAAGAAGAAGAAAGGTCCCCGTATACAGCTCCAAATGGATAAAAAATATGACGACAGGCGCCGCCGTCTATATATGGAAGGCTGACAGGAGTGGGTCAAAAGGAGACATGATCGAGAACATGGGCGATACCACGGCCATGGACATGGATTCCCCCGAAGCCCGGATCAGGGCGCAGCTATATGAAAAGAAATATTTTGGCAACAGCGCGCTGTTCGGCACATATGTATCCGACGAGTTTGTAAAGTCTGGTCGTCACAGCCAGGGATTACAGCAGCGGGATGTCGGCATCTGGGTGCTCGAGGCGACAGGCATGCCAAGCGTCCTCATCGAAACGGGCTATCTCACCAATAAGGAAGAGGAAAAATACCTCAACAGCAAGGCCGGCCAGAACAAAATAGTACAGAACATCGTCACAGCCCTGAAAAAGTACAACGCCTCGCTGGAGGACAAACACTAGTTACATTGGTACTGCAATAGCAGCCCAGCCACATCATTCCCATCCATGGTCTCTTTGAGGGCGGATATCTTTCCATCCGAACCCCACGCATATACAAAGCTGATATTATCCTGCCCCTTAAAAAGATTCTTCACCCTGTATTGCTCATACCCCAAAGTAAGCTGGGCCAGCGAAAGGTAATCCCCCACCTGGCTGGGCTTGTCCGTATAATAGCTGAAGCGTGTCGTATCGGCGCCGGTGATAGAGGCAGTCATATTCCCGTCGGTCCATTGATAAGTAGTGACCATGGTTGGCCGGTGGTCGGAGTAGGTTGTAGTAGTCCGGATGATCCGCCCTTCTTCATATTCATTCGCATAATTGATCCAGGCTATCCCTGTCTGAGTATTTTCCACCCGCACATCGACAGCCAGCAAGTCCTGGTTCGTAAAGGCGGTAGTCTTGCTGATCAGTAGACCCGCACTGTAATAGGTAATGATCGTTTGATGATCGGAGTGTTCGTAAGTATACAGCTGGTTGCCGGCAGCCACCACACTGAGCCTGCCCTGACTGTCATAGGTGAGGCTTTCACTGATGCTGTCCTGTACATTGTATATCGCCATGACACGACACATTGCTTTCACGTCGGCATTTTTCTTACACCCGGAGAAAGCTCCCACGCCGAGCAGCACAGGAAGCATCGCACCGATCCACCATATTTTCTGCATTTCTTAAATGATTATAAGCAGACAAAATTGGCAGAAAATAGATCACGCAAATATAGAAGTTCACAAAAGGCCGGCCAGGGTTTCCTACCGGCTGTCCAATGTTTTCATAAAACTTACGAGCCGGTTTCTCTCTTTCTCCGTCAGCTCCAGCTTATCAAAAGGCAGCGTCTGATTCTCTATCTTCAATCCCAACCCAGCTCCCCCACCCTTGTTATAAAAATCCACCACCTGCTCCAGCGTACCAAACACCCCATTGTGCATATACGGCGCAGTTCGCGCAACATTTCGCAAACCAGGTGTCTTGAATGCATGCCGCACCGACTCAGCCTTCACCACCGCATATCTCCCCAGGTCATCATCGATCTTCTTACCGGCCGCTGTCTGCGGAACACCGATGACTTCAGTCTCTATTTTCATATACCGGGGAGGAAATGTCCCATTGAACAAAGGCATATAATGACAGGTGCCGCATTTCGCCCGCCCCATAAAAAGATTGAAACCGGCCACCTCATCCGCATTCATTGCGGTCTTGTCACCACGCATATAAGCGTCAAACCGGCTGTTGAGATAAGTAAGGCTGCGCACATAGGACCCAATGGCATTCATCACCTCCAGCGTATCGATCCCCGTCCTGCCTTCCTTTACAAAGGCGGCCTCGAACATCCGCCGATACACGCTGTCCCTCCACAATCTATCCACAGACAATACCATGGAACCATGCATCTCCTTCTCGTTCTGTACCACGGACAATGCCTGGTCTTCCAGGCTCCGGGCCCGCAGATCATAGAACATCGCAGGCTGAAGGGCCGCATTGATCAGGGTAGGCGTATTGCGTGCCAGCAGTTGATGATCACCCAGTACGGTATTTTTTATCAGTCCGTCGGCAAAGGCCTTATCCGGCTGATGACAGCTCCGGCAGCTGCGGGTACCCGTCCCAGATAACAACGGATCATTGAACAGCCGCTGCCCCAATACCACCTTCTCAGGAGTCATAAAAGCCCCACGGTCGGGCATATAGGCATTTACATTGAAGGCATTGGTATCGAAAAGGGTTCGCGCGTCCTGGTTCAACAGCCGGTTGTATAGCAGTGGCTGTATTTTCAGCGAAGCCTGCAGGTCGCTGATACCCCTGGTGACAGGGTTGGCCGTAACAGTAATAAACTCAGCCCTGTCAAAACTATTAAAGTCAGTATGACCCTTCAAATAGTCGGCAGCCGACCGTATCGCACCAGGCAAAGGCCCGGAAGAATAATACCCCATTACAGCCGACACCGATTCCAGCGCGGCAGCGGACTCCTTCATACATTGCAAAGACAGAGGAGCGTCAAATCCGGTGATCCCCACCGTCTCCACCCGGAATACCTCCAGCTTCGCCGCATCGAATACCTGCCAGTTAAGGATCTCCACATTCGCAAAATGCTTCGACAGGACGGTACAGGACAGCGGTATTTTCTTCAGTAAGCTCACCAGGACAGCCCTGTGAGCCGTATCATAAACAGGATACAGATAGCTTTCGATGACCTGCAGACCCGATGGATCGATGACCTGCCCGGATGGCTCTACCTCCTGTACAGGGGCGCCGTTCAGCAACCTTGCCGTCACAGGATCAAAATACTCCGCAGCCCACTCTATCCGCTTGTACCCTTCTCTCGCCCGGAGGAATAGCTGTTGTAGCCGTTGCTTGTCCGTACTCCCGCTCTCTATGGCCTTTTGCAGGTCGCTGCTGAAAGCAGCAAAGCTGTCGATCTGAACCGACAGCATTTGCGCAATCAATTTCTCCGGACTCTGTGCAGGCGGCTTCTGCTCGCACCCCACATAGATCCCAAAGGCAATAGCTAATATGGAAAAAATTTTAGTACCCTTTCCCGTGCTCATTATAATTTGGATCGAATGAGTTTTGGAAAGGATTAGCCTCTCTTGTACGGTCGGTCAAAGGATTCAGGCCAAATCTCTTCTCGATGAGAGAAAGGATGCTGAGGGTTTCATACTGCGTATGATCCACATAACCCTTTTTCACAAAAGGCCCAACCAGCAGGGCCGGCACACGAGTTCCAGGTCCCCATTTTTTGTCGATGACGGGAGGAGCTACGTGATCCCAGAAACCACCATGCTCGTCATACGTGATGATGATCAGAGAGCTTTTGCCATCAGGTCCGTTCAGCACGTCGTTGACCAGCTCCATTGTATGGTTCTCACCAAGCGCTACATCTGAGTATCCGGGATGCTCGTTATTGATACCCAGCGGCTTGACAAAGGATACACTGGGCAGCGTACCTGCCTTGGCTGCTGTGATGAATGCTGACTCGTCCTTCAGATGGTCTGCTTTAGCCTGCGTACCGTCTGCATAGTTGGCAAAATAAACAAAAGGCTGATGATGGAATTGGAAGGTAGCATCGGCATGGCCCGCTACAGCGCTATCCCAACCGCCTGAATACCATACCCAGCTGACATGCTTTTCGTTCAGCCTGTCACCGATGGTAGGAATAGTTTGGTTAGGCACCAGCACATTGGCGGCGGCGCTTGCAGGATGGGGAGTATTTACGGAATAGCTGGTATTGACAACATATCCGTCAGGAGTCACCTGTCCGTCCTTAACCAGTTTGCCCGTAGAATCTAATTGGACTATGATATTGGAAGGAGCATTGGGGAATACAGGGCTGGCGGCAGCGATCAGCCACATATGGTTCAGGAAAGAGCCGCCAAAGGCGCTATGGAAAAAATTATCGCAGAGAGTATATTGCTGGGCCAGCGAATAGAAAGGTATCATGCTGGTCTTATAATATCCTTGAGACAATCCGGCGGAATTGCCATTGTACAGAGCAAACTTGTCCATCTTGCCGCCATCGATCTGCATTTGCTCCTGGTAGTAGCGGTGCAGCACATCGGGAGTCATCATATCATTAGGCACATACTGATCGATGTTGAAAGGAGCGTTCGGCAGATTGGTGGGGAAAGCAGGGTTGGGGATCGCGGGCAGCACACCGTAAGGGGTATCCGTAGCATCTACCTGGGTATAGTTGGAGGCGGAGGCATTCTGAAGGCCGTTGGCGCCGGGGAATTGACCAAAGAGGTTGTCAAAGCTGTGGTTTTCCAGGTAAATAACAACCACATGTTTTACTTTGTCTACATCACCGGGGAGTGGTAATGTCTTTCGGCAGCTGCTGCCCAGGAGGGTGGTGGCGAGCAACGCAATAGCAGTGTAATTTTTTCTCATCATTGATGTGTTTTAAGAAAAGCAAAGGACCTCTAACAGTATGAACAAACTGTTATTGCTATATGAACAATGCGTTAATAACATTACATTAACAATTGCCGTCCCTACCCTGGCAAAAGAAATCCGAGGGAGAAACTCGACTTTACTCCCACCAGCAGGGCATGCAGCATATAATAGGAAAAATATCGCTCCGGATCCCGTTTATAATTCACCTTGCCGGTCCGCTTGGACACAGGCATACTCTTATCCTTGTCGCGCGGTATGATCAGATGCTTCAGAAAAAAGGACTTGACCTTATCCACCTTCTTCTCATCTTTACCCCGCAGCTTGTCCACGACAAGATCATGATACTCTCCCACGATGCTGCCTACGGCCTTCTCCTCATTCATATCGAACGAAAAGGCCAGACTGTTCAACATCCCCGACTCCAGATGGATATCTCCCAGATTCTCCGCGGATGGGTTCAGGGAAGTGACATCCAGCTCATGAAAAGCGCCTTCCACTTTATAAGATCCACCCCGCCTCAAAGGCATTTGGGCAACGGCCTGCACAGTACCCGACCCCATCAACGACCCAGAGGAAGTGATAGTGACATAGTCCGGATCACCCGCCGCCGGACGATTGATCAGGTGCCGCACGGTAGCGCTCAGACGCTCGATCTTCAATATCCCGGTCTTGTGCCCCTTCCTGGGAAATTCTTCATAAGTGAAAGAGCCGCCATCCAGCTTCACGGTCCCCACCCGGATGGACAAGGGCAGGCTCTTCAAATAGTCGACAGGCAACGGTTTGACATCAGCGTCCATCGGCAGCCGCCTGTCCCTGAAGACATATATATGACTATGCTTGATATTTATACTTTCTGCGATCAGACGCTTTTGCAGCAACGCCATTACATTAAGCCCTTCCACGACAACACCCGAGCCGGTGGCTTCGACAAAATCCATTTGATGCCCCTTTATCCCTCCCAGTTCGACCTTGTCTACGGTTGGTATCAGACGTATGGTGTCGACATGTAATTCCCCCCGCCTGCTGTCCAGCACAAGGTTCGTCAATCGTACTTTCGCATACTCTCCGGGGATAGTATATACGGCATGGGACAACGCCAGCTTCACACCCCCTATATGAATATTCGTGCTGTCCATGGGTTTGTCCATATCGTCCACCACCACGGAATCCACCTCTATATCCCCGTCCAGTGCCAGCTGTTTCCCTTCCTCTGCCTGTACATGAGTAAGCCTCACCCTGCCTACCTTTATATGTTTGCGCGACACCGCCAGCGCGAGATAATTGATCCCATGAAGGTCCACGCCGCCTACAGACATCTTCCACCCCTCCGGAGCCATGGTCCGGATACGCTCCTCCACTTTCTTACGTATCAGCCAATTGGAAATAAAATAGGCAGCTGCCAACAGTACTACGACCCCACCGGCGATATAGAAAAGTTTCCGTCTTGCCATTCTTTTGCAGTTTATAAGATACAACGGGCAAATCACGCGCTGGGGTTGCGTTGTAGAGCTTTTTCCCCATATGATAAAGGCAACTGTCCTACCTTGTTGCGCGTTATAATATAGAAGGCCCAAATCTCCTCGTAAAAGCTTCCCTCCCCCGGCATTTTTAAACAATAAAACTTTCAGCTATGAAATTCACCGCCGTGTTAACTGGGATCTTTGCGCTGTTGCTCATCGCCTCCGCTTGCAAAAAGAATGACAAGCCCCCCGCCAACAACAATGCAACCCCCGACCTCAAAATGGTCGCAGACAACCTCGTCTCACCCGTAGCATTGGCAGCTCCTGCCGACGATAGTAAAAGACTGTTTGTGGTGGACCAGGTAGGGAAGATCTGGATCATCCAGGCCGACGGCTCCATGTCCTCCACCCCCTTCATGGACCTCAGTTCCAAACTGGTGTCGCTCGATCCGGGTTATGATGAGCGGGGCCTGCTGGGACTGGCATTCCACCCCGACTTTAAGACCAATGGTAAATTCTACGTATTCTACACTGCCCCGCCCCATGCCGGCGGTCCGGAACCAGGCTCGAGCTGGAGCAGCCTCACCCGCATCTCGGAATTCAAGGTCATCACGGATGGCACCCAGGCCGATATGAACTCAGAAAGGATCATTCTTGAAGAAGATCATCCCCAGTCCAACCACAACGGCGGTACCATCGAATTTGGCCCCGATGGCTTTCTCTATATTTCCATCGGCGACGGCGGTAATAAGGATGACATCGGCCCGGGACACGTCACCGACTGGTACACCGTCAATGCCGGCGGCAACGGCCAGGACCTCTATGCCAATCTGCTGGGAAATATTTTGCGTATAGACGTCAACAACGGCGCCACCTATACCGTTCCATCCGACAACCCATTTGTAGGGACAGCCGCCCGGCCCGAGATCTATGCCTATGGCTTCAGGAACCCCTATCGCTTCTCCTTCGACATGGGAGGAAATCACCAGCTGATAGTAGGCGATGCCGGCCAGTCCCTGTATGAAGAAATAGACAACGTCACCAAAGGCGGCAATTATGGCTGGAATGTAAAGGAAGGGTCCCACTGCTTCAGCACGGACGACGATCTTACAGAACGCTCCAGCTGTCCTTCCATGGATAGCGCCAACCAGCCGCTCATAGATCCCGTCATCGAACTGGTCAATAAAGCCAACCCCAAGGGCGGCGGTGTAGCCATCACCATTGTCGGTGGGAATGTCTATCGAGGTGATAGCCTGCCGAACTTGAAGGGGCGCTATATCTTCGGCAGCTTCTCCCAGGATGGCCAGCCCAATGCAAAGGTCTACTCGGCACAGATGGCCGCCTCGGGGACCTGGCCCTACGAAGAGCTAAAACTCAAATCCTATCCGGACAATCTGGGACAGTTCCTGAAAAGTATAGGTCAGGATCAGGCCGGTGATGTTTACCTGCTCACATCCGGGCAGTTGGGACCTTCAGGCGCTACAGGTAAAGTCTTCAAGCTGATAGCGGCGCATTAAGGGTAAATTTTTTTCGTACCCCGCTCATATGGTTTATTTTTTGCTCTTATCAATGCCACAGGCGATTGTGGAATTTAGACCACAGGAAAAATATCCAGACCTATCCCCGAACCTATGGTAGCAGATACAACAGCAAATGATAAGCAAATAGAAACCCCTGAATTTTTAACAGGCGGTGGCGAAATGGGACAACGGATCAGGGAATACGACTGGTCCGGGACTTCGCTTGGACCCATCGACCAGTGGCCCCAAAGCCTCCGTACCTGCATGCGCATCATGCTCACCTCCCGGCAGCCCATCTGGATAGGCTGGGGAAAAGAGCTCATCAAGCTCTACAACGATCCCTACATAGCCATCGTGGGAGGCAAGCATCCTCGTGCCCTGGGACAACCCGCTTCCGTCGTCTGGCGGGAGATATGGTTCAATATAGGCCCCATGCTCAAACAGGTGATGGAAAAGGACGAAGGCACCTACTCGGAATCCGAGCTGCTGATCATGGAGCGGAATGGCTATCCCGAAGAGACATACTATACATTTTCCTATACCCCTATACCGGGTGACGATGGCGGCACGGCCGGCATGATCTGCTTCAATACAGACGATACGGAAAGGATCATCAGCGAACGCCACCTGCAAACACTCACCCGCCTGGGCAAGCGGCTCACCGACCCCAGGTCGAATGATGACATCATTGAAAAGACCCTCGCCACGCTCGAAGAAAACCCCTACGACTTCCCCTTTGCCTTATTCTATAAGCCGGAGGCGATAGACACAAGCCCATTCCCGCTGCAGGCGACAATGGAAACCCGGCAGCCGCAGCTTATCGAAAACCTACTGGATAAGATAGGCGCTATGCCCAGGGGAGCATGGGAGATACCCCCCGACAAGGCCCTCATCCTCCCCATCGCTACTTCAGGCACCAAAGACCCTTACGGCTTCCTCGTTGTCGGCATCAACCCCTACCGGCTTGTCGATGAAAAATACCTGGCGTTCTTCTCCCTGGTCGCTGACCAGATGGTCACCAGCTTCGCCGGCATACACGCACTGGAAGAGGAAAGGGAAAGATCCGAGGCGCTGGCGGAGATAGACAGGACCAAGACCATCTTCTTCTCCAATATCAGCCACGAATTCAGGACCCCGCTGACCCTTATATTGGGCCCCGTCGAGGACGTTCTTAACAATCCGGATTCCACCGGCATCGATAAATACAGGATGGGTATCGCTCATCGCAACGCCCTTCGAATGCAGAAGCTGGTCAATACCCTGCTGGAATTCTCCCGTATAGAGGCAGGCAGGCTGGAAGGCAGGTTCCGCCCTATGGATATCTGCGCCTTTACACGTGAGCTGGCCAGCTCGTTCCGGTCGGCCATCGAAAAGGCCGGCATGCAGCTGTATACCCCTTGCGATAACAACATCGAAGAAGTATATGTGGATGTGGAGATGTGGGAGATGATAATATTGAACCTCGTATCCAATGCATTTAAATATAGCAAGGAAGGACATATCGAAGTGGCCGTCCGGCAGATGGGCAAAGAAGTACGCGTCACGGTCACGGACACGGGCGTGGGTATCCCGGAAGATCAGCTGGAAAAAATATTCAACAGATTCCACCGCATAAGCAATACCCAGGGCAGAAGCCAGGAAGGGACAGGCATAGGACTGGCCATGGTCAAAGAGCTGGTAAAATTACACAAAGGTTCCATTACGGTGAGCAGCAAATTGGGAGAGGGTTCCACCTTTACCATTTCGCTGCCCCTGGGAAAAGAACATTTACCCGCTGACAGGATCGTCAGCGCGGCTCAAAAGACAGTGGCAGTCCGGCATGCCGATGCCTTCATAACAGAAGCCATGAAATGGATCCCCGATGAAGAGCACACGATACACGCCTCCGTCAAATCCCTGCCGACGGTAAAGTATAAGGTGCTGCTGGCCGACGACAACGCCGACATGCGTGATTATGTGTCCAGGCTCCTGTCGGAATATTACCATGTCATTACGGCCGTCAATGGAGAAGATGCGCTGGAGAAAATAATACAGCTTAAACCCGACCTGCTGTTGTCCGATGTCATGATGCCAAAGCTCGATGGGTTCAACTTACTAAAAAAGATACGCAGCCGCCCCGATATACAAAATATCCCCGTCATCCTGCTGTCCGCCAGGGCCGGCGAAGAAGCCAGGGTGGAAGGACTGGACACAGGCGCGGACGACTATCTCGTCAAACCCTTTTCCGCAAAAGAGCTGCTGGCGCGGGTGGACGGCAGCATAAAATTAGCCAGGAGCCGTATCGCCCAGACAGAGATGCTCGAACTGGAAGTAAAGAACCGTACTCTGGAGCTCAGTCTGCTTAATATCTCCCTGCAACGATCAAACGAAGATCTGCAGCAGTTCGCCCATGTTGCCAGCCACGACCTCAAAGAGCCGGTCCGCAAGATCCGTACCTTTGGCAGCAGACTCCAGGACGAATACGGTGAACTGCTGCCCGACAGGGCCAGGCTTTTCCTGGACAAGATCCACAACGCCACCGAAAGAATGTTCTCTATGATCGATGGCGTGTTGGCATATTCCATGCTCAATGCATCCGGGCAGCCTATTGAAAAAATAGACTTGAATGAGACATTGAAGAATATCGAGTTTGACCTGGAGATCTTCATCCAGCAAAAAAAAGCCATCATAAAAAAAGGACATCTCCCCACCATCGAAGGAGCACCTGTTCTTATCCACCAATTGTTTTACAACCTCCTGAACAATTCGTTAAAATTCTCACAGGCGGGTACTCCACCCATCATTTATATCAGCGGTGAGATCACAGGGACGACAGACGAACCCGTTGCAGAGATTGGCTTTGCAGACAATGGCATTGGCTTTGACCAGCAGCATGCAATGACCATCTTCGACACTTTTGCCCGGCTGAATTCAAAAGACAAATACGAAGGCACTGGACTGGGATTGTCACTGTGTAAAAAAATCGTCGAGCGGCACCATGGCACGATTACTGCTATGGGTACAAAAAATAGAGGCGCCGTCTTTACGATAAAGCTTCCTCTGATACAAAACGAAAAAAGCATTTAATCATAGGACAATGGTTAAAAGATTTTTATTAGTAGACGACGATACTGATGACAGAGAGCTTTTCTCCGAAGCATTGGCCGCCATAAACCCTGTCATCATCTGCGACCTTGCCGCCGATGCCGAAGAAGCCTTTGAAAAATTATATGAAAATGGGAGTACCCCCGATCTGATCTTTTTGGATATCAACCTGCCAATGGTGACAGGCTGGCAATTCCTCAGCAATCTAAAAAGTATAGAGGCGTACAGAGATATCCCTGTCATTATGTACTCCACTTCCAACAATCAGCGGGATAAGGACATCGCCAGGGACCTTGGCGCCCTTTGCTTTATCACCAAGCCCAGCGCTTTTAAAAAGCTTAAGTCCACCCTGGATCTCATCATTACCTATATGGACAAGGAATGGCATGGCCAGATCTGCAGCGCGGTAAATGATCTGAAAAATTGACTTTGGTTTGAATTTTGTAATTTTGTACATGCCACATTCAGAAAGCCTCCAGGAATTCTATACCCGGGTCCCACAGGCCAACCCCACCGGACTGTCCCTGAACAATGCCGGCCCTGGTCATTTCAATATATTCAGCCGCGCTTCCTGCTTCCCCAGGACGTCCTATATCCGTCGTGACTTTTATAAGATATCCCTCATCATCGGAACAGGGAAATTATATTATGCCAATAAGTGGATCGACATCGACCGCCCCGCACTCCTGTTCTCCAATCCCGTTATCCCCTACTCCTGGGAAGCTATCTCTGATGTCCAGGAAGGCTGGTTCTGTCTCTTTACGGAAGATTTCATCCACGCCATCGAACGCAGGGAAAGCCTGCAGGAATCCCCTCTCTTCCGCATCGGAGGCTCGCCCGTCTTCTTCATCGACCAGCAGCAGCAAGAGGAGCTGTCGGCCATATTCCGCAAGATGCTGGCCGAGATGGAGTCCATCTATACCCACAACTACGACCTGCTGCGCAACTACCTTCATATCATTATCCACGAGGCAATGAAAATGCAGCCTGCGGAGACATATAAAAAACATCACAACGCCTCCTCCCGCATCACCTCTCTCTTTCTCGAGCTATTGGAACGTCAGTTCCCCATCGACACTCCCGAAACAAACCTTCAGCTAAAGACAGCCAACGACTTCGCCCGCAGCCTATCCGTACACGTGAACTCCCTCAACCGCAGCGTAAAGGACATCACAGGCAAGACCACCACCGAGCTCATATCCGCCCGCATCATAAAAGAAGCCCAGGCTCTGCTGGCGCATACGGACTGGAACGTCTCCGAAATTGCCTATAGCCTCGGGTTTGAATACCCCGCCTATTTCAACAATTTCTTTAAAAAACAGACCCGTCTCACCCCCAGCGAGGCCCGCAAGAGCTTCGTTTGATTTTTATAACTGCAACGTCACCCATGTATAGTCTATATCCGCACCCCAGGGTGCTCCATTGAGCAGGGCATGTCTCTTTATAGGTTTGTTGTCGGGATCGAACTCATACGTATATTCTATGACGGTAGTATCCGCCGGCTGCATCTCGACGATCTTTTTCAAAAGATTGACGCTGCCTTTGCCGAAATAAGAAATGCCATTGTACGCCTGGTCGAGCCAATTGGGTTTATCCGTATAATATTCGTATGTGGTGAGCTCTGCCAATTCACCCGTCGTCGCAGAAAAAAGCTTGCTGCTGTCCTCATTCCCATTATTATAGTAGTTGACCACATGTGACTCAGGCGGGCCCCCTTCATCCCCGACGATCTCATCGACCAGCCGCCTGTCAGCATCATACGTGAGGTTAAAGGCCAGAGCAGGCACCGCAACATTGATGATATACCTTCCACGGGTGGAAAGCGTATCATGATTGAGATAATAGATCGTGAAGGGCCCCTGAGGATTGCCCTGCTGGTCAAAGCTCTTTTCAACGACCGAGTCCTTCGTGATCGTATAGTCGGTCCGTGCGGTGACGCTGTTGCTGTACGCGATCCGGAACAGCCGGCCAAGATTATCATAGGTGTATGTATTGGCGCCCGCAGTCTTTAGCCGTATCACCGTTCCGTGGTTTGGCCCGCCATCCCCGGGTTTATCATGGTGCTTGCCGCACGCTGCCAGCAGGCAGAGAAAAGTGCAGCCTATAGTTAGCCTTTTCATATCTGATTTATTTCCCGTGAAATAACTCATAATAAGTGGGCGAAAAGACGCTATCTACCCACCGGAATTGACGACCTTCCAATAGGCAAAAACCGACCAAAGGTCGGTTGCCCAGAGGGCTGAAAATATAAGCCGCTCTAAAAATAGAGCGGCTTGTCAGGGTTCAGAACCCCCTCATCGGTATTAATCGGTTTTTTTTTATCTGCGTATCAGTAATTTCTTCGTTACCCTGGTCTTATCTTCCAGGTCGATGATGACAAAGTACAGCCCGACCGCCAGCCTGGAAACATCCACCTGAAGAATAGCCTCCGTTGGCCGTATGATGGACAGCAGTTCCCTGCCCGCGTTGTCGATGACCGTTACCTTCAATGCCTTATTATCATTCAGCTCGATGAATGTCCTGTCTACGGCCGGATTCGGATACATGGCCAGTTCCGTGCTGCTGCTGATATTGACAACCCGCACCTCTGAATAAATGGCTGTTCCGTCGAGATCCACCATCTTCAGCCGGTAATAGGAAGTACCCTTCAGCGGGCGACCGTCCTTAGCGCCATAGTTCAACACCTGGTGACTATTGCCCGCCGCGGACACAGTCTGTATCGGATCGTACTGCTGCCCGTCAGCCGAACGCTCGACGATGAAGTAATTGCTGTTCTGCTCACTGGCCGTAGACCACCGAAGGTCTACCAGCGAAGGATTCACCTCGCTGGCCGTAAAGGACAGCAGCTGTATGGGCAGCACATTGTTTGCCGTCAGCGAAGCCAGCGTAAAGGCGCCGAACTGTGTAACGGGTGAAGATGAAGTGACTGTTCCGGCGCTGGCATTGCCTGTAGGAGAGGCACCGCCAAGGTCCTTCCATTTCGTCTGCGGCGTGCTCCATCCCGTCACATGCATGCCTCCCATGTTCACGATTGTACCGCTATTGGTATTCCAGGAGGGGGTCACCGTAACATTCGACGCCCCATTCACCCTGTTCAACATCCAGTACTCCTGATCCGATATGGTAGCCAGCGTGGCATCCCTGGAGCTCTGGGGATACGACGTACCCGCGTTCGAGCGGATATATTGTGCCGTGAACACATCTGTTGCCGAGCCTGGAGCAGAGATGGTTATAGGCCTGTATTGGGTAGCATCCCCCACCGGGAATGTGAAAGCTCCCGTACCCACCTTTGTGACGACGCCGTTGACATGGCTATTGTCCGTGGCGCCTGATACAGCCGCCCCGTTCAGGATGGTCAGCGTGGCATTCTGTGTTACAAGACCAGTGACAAAGGTCATCAGCTTGGACACCTGCTGGTTACCCGACGACATGGTCACCCCATAAGGCGTATTGATGATAAGATTATAGAAGGTCTCCGTGCTCGTGCTGCTGATGACAGCCGCGGATGAACAGCTGACAAAATCCACCGTACCCGTTGCAGGCGTAAAGGTCCCGTTGTTGGTCCAGTTCCTGTAAACATACAATATGGGCGATCCGGACATGGTCAGCGTTGCACCACTGCCGATAGTAATATCATAGACACTGGCATCCGAAGCCATGGTCGGACTGTTGGGCGTCCCCGATGGTATCACCGCAGAAGTAAATCTGTCGGGCACACCGCCGCTCCAGTTGGCTGAAGTAAACCAGTTGTTGCTCGTAGCACCCGTCCAGGTAGTGCTGCTTCCCGACTTGATAAAGGTGATAGTATTGGAATTATAGGTGGTCGCCACACAACCCGGCAAATTGGGTATCAGCGTACAAGTCACCACATCCCCCGCGGACAATGCTCCGTTGGTATAGCTGGCGCTCAATCCCGACTGCATGACAGTACCATTGACCTTCCATTGATAGGTCGGGAAAGTACCTGCATTCACGGCGTTGGCCGTAAAGCTTCCACTGTTGAGGTTGGAGACATACGCGCCGCCAATAGTGCCACCCACGCTTGCAACACTGACATCCACCAACATCGGCAGGGTCGGCGTCGTTGCGCTGGTACGCAGCAACGTCCCATTCTTATAGTATTTGACGACATTGTTCTCTACGGATATCTTCAGAACATCCCCTGTGGTATAGGTGCCGAAAGTGCCTTTGCTGGACCCCGACTCATATATCTGCAGGCTGCCTCCCGCCACAAGATAGAATGCATACTGGATCGTAGTATAGCTGCTGCTGGTATAGGTATTGCTCAGACCCGCCATCCGGCTGGTAGTGGTCTCCGTAGCCGTAAACTGGAAATACCCGTTATTGCTCACCGTATTCCAGCTGGCCGCCCCGCCATCCCAGGAAGAAGACTGGAACTTTGACAGGCCATTCACTGACACTACGGTCATATTGCTCGACAGGTTTGTCAGCTTCCATTTCACCTGCTCCAACACAGCCGTACAGCTGGAAGCATCGACCGCTCCCTGTATGGAAAAGTCCAGACCAGGCGGAGTTGTGGATGTATTTGTAATAGTATTGGAATTATAGGTCGTGACGCTGCATCCGGACAGATCAGGCGTCATCACACAGGTGACCACGTCATTATTGCTAAGACTCGTATTCACATACGTGGTGCTCGTGCTGTTTTGCATAGAGACGCCGTTGACCATCCAGTTGAACACGGGGTTGGTGCCCGCATTCGCGGTATTGGCCGTAAAGGTTCCTGTACTGTAATTGACTACCGCGGCATTGCTGATCGTACCGCCTACATCCCTGATAGACACATCCACCACCAGCGGCAGTGTGGGCGTCACAGTACTGATATACAACAGCGTTCCATTCTTATAGTATTTCACCACATTGCTCTCCACCGAGATCTTCAGGCTGTCGCCGGTAGCATAGGTGCCGAAGGTACCCCTGCTGGAACCCGACTCATAGATCTGCAGGCTGCCTCCCGATATAAGATAAAAGGCGTACTGGATAGTCGTATAGCTGGCGCTGGTATAAGTGGTGCTAAGACCCGCCATCCTGTTTGTGGTATTCTCGCTGGCCGTGAATACAAAGTAGCCATTGTTGCTCACAGTATTCCAGCTGGCCGCTCCGCCATCCCAGCTGCCGTTTGACTGGAATTTCGACAGGCTGTTCACAGACACTACGGTCATGTTTGGTGTTACATTGCTCAGCTTCCATTTCACCTGCTCGACGGCGGTGGCGCAATTGGAGGAAGCCGCCGTTGCCAGAATGGAGAAGTCCACATTCGCCGGAGGTACGGTCGTATTGGTAATGGTATTGGAAGTATACGTAGTAGCTACATTACATCCCGCCAGATCAGGCGTGAGCACACAGGTGACTACATCATTATTGTTCAGGGACGTATTGGTATACGTAGCGCTAGGGCCATTTTGCACGGACACGCCATTGACCTTCCAGTTATAGGCGGGGTTCGTACCCGCATTCGCTACGTTGGCCGTAAAGGTTCCCGTATTGTAATTCGATACAAGAGCATTCCCAATGGACCCGCCGGAGGAGTTGATGCTCAAATTCACCAGCAAGGGCAGCACAGGCGTGACAGTACTTACATATAAGAGCGTGCCGTTCTTATAATATTTCACCACATTGGACTCTACGGTGATCTTCATGATATCCCCCGTTGTATAGGTACCGAACGCACCCCTGTAGTTCCCCGACTCCCATACTTCCACCGTAGCGCCATTCTTCAGACGGATGGCATACTGGATATTCGTATAGCTGTTCCCGGTGAAGCTCGTGCTAAGACCCACCATCCTGTCCGTAGTGGTCTCGGTCGCCGTAAACTGGAAATAACCGTTGTTGCTCACCGTATTCCAGGAGTCATCACCCGCATTCCATCCGCTGTTCTGGAATCTCGATATGCTGTTTCCGGCAACGACCAGGTTATTGTTCAGATCCGACAGTTTCCACCGCACCTGCTCGATGACAGACTTACAATTGCTGGTAGCCGCTGTTCCCACAATGGAGAAATCCAGGTTCACCGGCGCCGCCACACTGTCCGTTATCGTATTGGAGGTATAAGCAGTAGTTGCATTACAGCCCGACAGATTAGGCGTAAGCACACAGGTCACCACATCTCCATTGTTCAGGGACGTATTGGTATAGGTGGTGCTGGTGCCATTTTGCATGGACACGCCGTTGACCATCCAGTTGAAGTTGGGACTGGTTCCCGCATTTACGACATTGGCCGTAAAGACACCCGCATTGTAGTTGGACACCAGGGCACTGCCAATGGTCGACCCCACGTCGTTCAGGGCCGCATTCACCAGCAGGGGCAGCGTCGGCGCGACATTGCTCATATACAGCAGGGTCCCGTTCTTATAATATTTCACCTGTCCATTCTCTACCGAGATCTTCAGCACATCGCCGGTGGTATAGGTACCAAAAGTCCCTCTTCCGCTGCCTGATTCATAGATCTGCAGCGTACCGCCGGATATAAGGTAGAATGCATATTGTATGTTCGTGTAGCTTGAACCGGTATACGTCGTGCTAAGACCCGCCATCCGGGATTTATTGGTCTCCGTGGCGGTGAATTGGAAATAGCCGTTATTGCTCACCGTATTCCACGAAGAAGCGCCCGTATTCCATCCGCCGCCCTGGAACTTGGAAAGCCCGTTGACACCCGTAATAATGAGGTTGGTAGACAGATTCGACAATTGCCATTTCACCTGTTCTACTACAGAAGTACAGTTGGTGGTCGCAGCCGTCCCTACGATAGAGAAGTCCAGGTTGGCAGGAGCCATGACGGTATCCGTCAGCGTATTGGAAGCCACGGGCACCGCGGTACATCCCGACAGGTTCGGCGTCATCTGACAGGTGACAACATCCCCGTTGTTGAGACTCGTATTGGTATAGGTGGAGCTGGTGCTGTTTTGCACGGAGACACCATTGACAAACCAGTTAAAGCTGGGGCTGGATCCCGCATTGACGGCAGAAGCCGTAAACGTACCGGCATTGTAATTCGTTACGGTCGCCCCGGCTATCGTGCCGTTGGCAGAATAGATGCTCGAATGCACCAGCATGGGCAATGTGGGTGTAACGGTACTGATATAGAGCAGTGTACCATTCTTATAGTATTTCACTACATTGCTTTCCACCGAGATCTTCAGCACATCCCCCGTGACAAACGTACCATAACCACCCCTGCCGGTACCCGACTCATAAATGCTAAGGCCGCCGCCCGCATTGAGATAGAAGCAGTATTGAATATTGGTATAGCTATTCCCCGTAAAGCTGCTGCTAAGACCGATGGCCCTGTAGGTGTTTGTCTCTGTGACAGTGAACTGGAAGTAGCCATTGTTGCTCACCGTATTCCAGGATGCAACGCCTGCATTCCAGGCACTGTTCTGGAACCTTGACAACCCGTTGGTTCCCACAATGGTGAGATTGTTATTCAGGGTCGACAATTGCCATTTCACCTGCTCAGTGACAGCGCTACAGTTCGTCGTGGCAGCCGTTCCCTGTATGGCGAAGTCCATGCCTACCGTTGACAGTAAGGTGTCTGTTATCGTGTTGGAGCTGATGGGCGTAGCCACGCATCCGGACAGATTCGGCGTCATCTGGCAGGTGACCACATCCCCGCTATTGAGGCTCGTATTGGTATAGGTGGCGCTGGTGCTGTTTTGCATGGAGACACCGTTCACCATCCAGTTGAAGATGGGATTGGTTCCCGCATTGAGCGCATTGGCAACAAAGCTGCCTCCATTATAATTATATACCAACGCATTGCTGAGCGTGGCCCCTGCATGATACAGGGAAACATCCACGACCATCGGTAAGGTAGGCGCTACATTGCTGATGTATTGGAGCACGCCATTCTTATAATATTTTACGGTACCGGCCTCGACTGCTATTTTCATCACATCACCGGTGGCATAGGTGCCAAATGTTCCTCTATAGCTGCCAGACTCATAGATCTGCAAGGCGCCGCCGCTGGTAAGATACCATGCATACTGAATAGTAGTATAGCTGCTGCCGGTATAGGTAGTGCTCAAGCCAGCCATTCGGGCAGTATTGGTTTCCGTGGCCGTAAATTGGAAATAGCCGTTGTTGCTCACCGTAGTCCAGCTGCCGGCGCCGCCATCCCAGGCATTGGACTGGAACTTCGACAGGCTGTTGGTAGAGACGACAGTCATATTGGTCGCCACATTGGAAAGATTCCATTTCACCTGCTCAATGACGGCGCTGCAATTAGAGGTAGCCGCTACTCCCTGTATGGAGAAATTCACATTGATAGGCGGAATAACAGTATCCGTTATGGAATTGGAGCTCACCGGCACGCTGCTGCAGCCGCCCAGGTTCGGCGTCATCTGACAGGTGACCACATCACTGGTAAGGAGAGATGTATTGGTATACGTATTGCTCGTGCTGTTCTGTACGGAGACTCCATTCACCATCCAGTTGAAGGTTGGGCTGGCTCCCGCATTCACCGCATTGGCGATGAACGAGCCGGTATTATAATTACCCACCAGCACACTGGAGATGGTAGAACCCGTATTGTACAGCGCCGCATCTACCCCCAAAGGCAGGGTCGGCGCGGTATTACTGATATAAAGGAGGTTCCCGTTCTGATAGTATTTTACCACCCCGGACTCCACCGTTATCTTTAATATATCCCCCGTGGCATACGTCCCAAAGCCCCCCCGGCCGACACCCGACTCATATATCTGCAAGGTACCGCTGCTGGTAAGATAGAGCGCGTACTGTATGCCCGTATAGTCCACTACGGTATATGCCGAGCTGAGACCCACCATACGCGATTTATTCGTTTCAGTGGCCGTGAATTGCATGTATCCGTTGTTGCTCACCGTATTCCAGGAATAGCTGCCGCAATCCCAGCCGCTGATATTCTGGAATTTCGAAATACTATTGCCGGAGACCACGGCATTGGTGGTCGTATTGGCCACCCTCCATCGTACCTGCTCCACCGCCTGACTGCAGTTGGAAGTAGCCGCAACACCCTGTATGGAGAAATCCATATTCGCTGGAGCGACCATCGTCTCAGTGATAGTATTGGAAGTCATGGGCACGCTGCTGCACCCTGCCTGGTCGGGCGTAAATACACAGGTTACCACATCATTATTGTTCAGCGACGTATTGGTATAGGTGGCGCTGGGACCATTTTGCATGGACACCCCGTTGACCATCCAGTTATAGGTGGGGTTCGTACCCGGGTTTGTCGCAGTAGCGGTGAATACACCTGCATTATAGTTCGACACCAGCGCATTGCTGATAGTGGAGCCTGCGTCATTGAGGCTCACATCCACCAACAAAGGCAGGGTCGGCGCAGTCTGGCTGATATACTGCAGCACGCCATTCTTGTAATATTTCACCACACCCGACTCCACCGTTATCTTTAACACATCACCGGTGGTATAGGCGCCATAAGACCCTTTGTTATTACCCGACTCGTATATCTGCAGATTGCCGCCGTTCGTTAGGTACCATGCATATTGAATGGTGGTATAGCTGCTGCTGGTATAGGTAGTGCTGAGACCCGCCATCCGGGACTTATTCATCTCACTGGCCGTAAACTGGAAATACCCGTTGTTGCTAACGGTATTGTATGACGCAGCGCCTCCATTCCAGCCACCGAACTGGAACTTGGAAAGATTATTCGTAGAGGCCGACACACCTGTCGACAGACTGCTGGTATTCCAATCCACCTGCTCTATGACAGAATTACAGCCGGCGGCCGTCACTGTACCCTGGATATAGAGATCTATATTGGGAGAAGTGGTTGCAGCAGCCGTAATATTGTTGGAGGCTATTGTCAACGGGCTGCACCCGCTGATGTTCGGCGTCAGTACACAGTTTACTACATCCCCCGCATTCAGGGAGGTGTTCGTGTAAGTATTGCTGTTAGTACCGACAGCGCTTCCGTTCAAATACCACTGATAGCCGGGACTCGATCCGGCATTCGATGCCGTGGCGGTAAATACGCCGGTAGTATAGTTCACTACGGTGGCGCCCGTTACGGTACCGCTCTTGTCATAAATGGATACATCCACCAGCATCGGCAGGGTCGGCGCCCCGCTGCTGATATATTGAAGGGTTCCATTCTTATAATATTTTACGACACCGGCTTCCACCGAGATCTTCAGGACATCCCCTGTACTATAGGTGCCTGCGGATGCCTTGTAATTGCCCGACTCGTATATCTGCAGGGCCCCGCCGTTGGTCAGGTACCATGCAAATGAGATAGTATTGTAGCTGGTGCTCGTATACGCATTGCTTAGACCCACCATACGGGCCTTATTCGTTTCACTGGCCGTGAATTGCAGGTAACCGTTATTACCCACAGTATTCCAGCTGGCAGCGCCTCCATCCCATGCGCCGTTGCCATATTTGCTCAGCGTGCTGCCGGTGGCCTGCACATTGTTCAGACTCCCCGCCTGCCAGGCCACATCTTCCTTCACCTGTGCACAGGCATTGGCTGAAATGCCGCCGGTGACATAAAACTCAAGTCCCGCAGGAACGATCTGTATAGCATAGTAGCTGCTCTGGCTGCATTCCAGCAATTGCCGATCGGCATTCCCCAGCTTGCTTCCAAATACGATCACCTCCGACAGCTGCCCCGCCGGCAGCTCATTGTCCGCAGGCAAAGGCGTACCCCTGAACAGACGGATACCATTCAGGTTGGTGGCGCCAAAGGCCGGGAAATTATGCGCCTGCACTCCCCCATTGAGATACTGGACACCGCCGGTGGCATCACTTAGGGCAGAATACATAAATAATGAGTTCGAATTCAGCTGCGGCACAGGTTGCAGCGAGGTTCCCGCACTCCAGTCTTGCGGCGAAAGCCCCATGCTCGTGGGGTTCGAAGTATTGGGATAGGCTATTTTATACGTATTGTTATTGCTGCCATCGAACATCGTCACAAACCCGGTAGACGACGTACCCGTACCGGTACGCCTGTTCACGAGAAATACGGAAAGGGGCGTGGTCAATGTAAAATTCGCAGTAGCCATGGTGCTGCTGGTGCCATTGAAATCACAAATAGGCCTTCCATTCTGTATCATGACAGTACCGGCGCTGACGATCATGGGCTGCTTGGCTGCAGTTGCCTGTAAGGCATCATGCCCGTTGCCCGTCTGATCATACCACGTAGTGATAAAGCCATCATTACTGCCGACAAACGCCAATAAAGCGGCCTGATCAAGATCTCCTCCTGCAGTAAAGCCGATGTCCTGAACAGCATTGTCGCTGCTGCGGCGCACCTGGATAGCCCTGGTGGCTGTACTCTTTAGCTGACGAAGGGAAAAAGCAACGGTGGGTGAGGTGGACAAAAGGTCCAGGATCTGCTGGGATTGTCCTTGAAATGCCAGGAGTAGAAGAATAAGTATCCCTATAGCACTCCTCAAGGCCTTGGATAATGGTCTTTTCATAGCAGGGATGGATGATTGGTTTTTTAAGGTGGTCTATGGATATTAGATTACTGGACCTGGTGTATACCAAAAACACGCCATTAATACAACTTTCATATTATCAGCCACTTACGATTTCCAAAATCATTCCCCCTTTCCCTTTTTGGGAAAAAACAAATATAAATGGGAACACCTATCAATTTACCTTAATGCTCTTAGTCCTCACGGTCTGGGCGCTAAAATACCCCAGTGCTCCGCCGGAAATATTGGTCACGGGGTTGGCCGGGGAAGCGCTCTGGCCGGTGCCCGTAGCACCGTCATTTAGGCTATACCAATATTTATATATGGCCGCATCGTTGCAGATCATATCGATGCGGACACTGTCACCGCTCTTGATATCCCTGGCGGGATCATCGGTGAATTTCTCCCACGGACAGCTGGTCCTCCCGGCTATATCGGAATACCAGCCGGGTTTTTTCGGGCAGTGTTTCTATGACACCATCCAGGAATTCTCGCATGAATCTGGCATCCAGCTTCTTTTGCGTCTCATCGTCCTCTCCGGACCCGGCCTGTCCGCCCAGTATATCGCCGGTAGATCTCAGAAAATGCCTTCTCATCCCCCGTTGCAGGAAAAGAAGCAGGTCCTGGTCATCCAATGCCGCGTAGTTACTCATATTGCCTCAATAAACGATAAAATTACTACAACACCGGTGGGAAATTGGCGTTGTCTGTGCTAATTATATTTTGTATTTTGCCAAACGACCTAACAGCTTGATCGCCTGTTTCTATGAATTTAGATATTGATTTTGAAAAGAGTGTACGAAGACAAAGAGTGACATTCCAGGGTACCCGCAAACAACGATTGATGCTATCACTGAGAAGTTTTGTCTCTGGTATTTTCGTACTCATGATCTGCCTTCTCCTGGTAGGATTTGCCTATTATATGGGGACAGATCCTGTCATGCTTGCACTGTTGTCCATGCCGGCCTTCCTCGTCCTCATAAGCCTCTTCCTGCAAAACAGACTGGCAATGGCCAGAGGGTTCCGATCCCACGAAGACCAGACAGCCATCATTCGCTACCTGCTAAGAAAATATCCCGGCATCATTCGCCACAATTGCAGCGAACAGATCATCATCATTACTACAAATCCCCACCAGTCCTTCTTTAACAAGGAATTCTTTATCCTGCAGGATGGCGAGAATATCTATATGAATATCTCCCTCTACAGCCGGGGCAATCTGAAATATATGTTCCTGTCTATTCCCCAGTACCTCACTTCCCGCTCCGTTCTGAAGCATTTCCGCCGGACAGTTGTCAGCAACTAACTTTTTTCTTATCTGGGAAAATTTGATTTTCGTAATTTTTTGTTTGAATTATGAAAACTCGAATTCACGGAAGCCACGATATTTGTGATTCAAAATCATTTTCTACAAAAACCTCCATTTGTATGATAGCCTCCAAAGGATACGCAGCACAAAGTGCTACAACAGATCTCGCACCCTGGAACTTCGAACGCAGGGAAGTAGGTCCACACGATGTTCAGTTTGATATTTTATTTTGTGGTGTCTGTCACTCCGACCTGCACCAGATCCGCGATGAATGGGGAGGCTCCATCTTTCCCATGGTACCTGGTCACGAGATCGTGGGCAAGGTCAAAAAAGTAGGCGCCCACGTAAAAAAATTCAAGGTCGGCGATCTGGCGGCCGTTGGCTGTATGGTCGACTCCTGCCGCGTCTGCCCGGAATGTAAGGATGGACTCGAGCAATATTGCACGGGCGGCGGTATGGTAGGCACTTACAACGGCCGCGAAAAAGACGGTACCCCTACCTATGGCGGCTACTCCAATCACATCGTCGTTCACGAAGATTTCGTTCTCCACATTTCCGACAAGCTGTCCCTCCCGGCAGTTGCCCCCCTCCTCTGCGCAGGTATCACGACCTGGTCCCCCCTCCGTCACTGGAAAGTGGGCAAAGGACATAAATTGGCGGTCCTTGGCCTGGGCGGACTGGGTCATATGGCCGTAAAGTTTGGCGTCGCATTTGGCGCCGAAGTCACGGTCCTCAGCACTTCTCCTTCAAAGGAAGCTGCCGCCCGTCAGCTGGGTGCACAAAAATTTGTCGTTACCTCCGACCCTGAACAGCTGAAAAGTGTAAAAGGTTATTTTGATTTTATACTCGATACGGTCAGCGCCCCCCACGATATGGGACTCTATCTCTCTCTTCTCAAGACCAACGGAACTCATATCTGCGTAGGCGTCCCCACCGAACCTATGCAAGTACACCCGTTCAGCATCCTGATAGGAAGAAAGAGCGTAGCCGGCTCCTGCATAGGCGGCATTCCGGAAACACAGGAAATGCTGGACTACTGCGCCGCCAACAATATCGTATCCGACATCGAGATCATTGATATAAAGGATATACACAAGGCATACGAGCGTATGCTGAAAGGAGATGTCCGCTATCGATTTGTAATAGACATGGCCACGTTATAATAAAGGGGGCGTCAGCCCCCTTATTCTTTAGCAAACTTTACAATCAGCTCCGTCACCTGGAACGTACATCTCGCCGGCTTCTTCTCCCCCGGTACTACCAGCCGGAAAGGCCCCTTGCCCGGCGGCAGCGGCTTACCCTCCGACTCATCCGCGATGATCACGACCCTGTCCGTAAAGTCGGTATCCAACTCGGCCAGCGAGAACACCACCTCATACCCATCCGCACATTTCACCAGCATATATTTTGTAAGGTTCTCACCCCGCAGCTGCTTACCGGTAGTGACACCCGCCATTTCAAGTATATCTCCCACGGCTACACCCGTATAGGGATGCTCGTTACCATCCCTGTCCTTCATGGATACCGTCACCCGCTTCATCTTTGCAAGATCCGCGGCCTGCAGCGTTAAGGGTTTTGTCACCTCCCCGCTCACCTTGATAGACGGCCCCTGCGCCAGGACAATATGCACGCTGAAAACAAAAAAGACAAGCAAATACTTTCTCATATCTATTTTTTAAAAGGATTGGAAAATCTTACATCGGTGATAAAACTCGAGTCGGTCAGCATCCGCAAAAAGGACAGCAGGTCCTTCTTCTCGACAGCCGTCAGGTTCAGATTGCCCTGGATGAACGGGCTCATCGTGACACTGCTCACGATATGATCACTGTAATGATCGATGACCTCCTCCAGGGTGGCAAACCGTCCATCATGCATATAGGGTGCCGTCAAAGCAATATTCCGCAGCGTCACCACCCGGAACCTGCCTCTATCATAAGATTCACCGGTGATCTTCTCCCTCCCAGGGTCTTTCGACACGCTGTCCAGCCCGTTGTTATGATACAGCTCGCTATACGTTTTGGGACCGCCATGACAATGACCGCATCCACCCTTGCCATAGAAAAGCTCGATACCCGCCGCCTCCGACGCTGTGGGTTTGTAGACACCTTGAAGATACCGGTCATAAGGGGAATGGGCAGAGATCAGCGTACGCTCGAATTGCGCCAGCGCCTTCAGGATCATATCCCCTTTGATAGTATCACTCCCAAAAGCAGCCCTGAACACAGGCGGATACATCGACATGCCTTGCAGCCTTGCGGCGCTGACAGCCAGGTCCTGGCCCATCTCATGCGGGTTCGTCAGCGGCGTTTCCGCTTGCTGCTCAAGCCCTCTCGCCCTCCCATCCCAAAAGAAATTACGGACCCACAATAGGTTGGCCAGCGACATGGAATTACGGTCCTGCAACACTCCATCAACACCGGCGCTGAACTTCCGGCCATCCGTAAACGCCAGCTCCTGCCGGTGACAGGTGGCGCAGGACAATTGACGATTGGCGGACAGGGCGGTCTCATAGAACAGCATTCTCCCCAGTTGGATACCCTGCACGGTCATTGGATTATCCGCCGGAACATTGATCCGGTTCCCAAAATAAGCAGGATACACGGCTGTATATGGCTCGGGACCAGGTATGCCCATCCACGCAGTCGAAAGGCCGGTGAGAATAAGCAGGATCGATATTAGCTTACTGTAATTGATAAACTAATTTACAAAATAATTACGCCCGGGCTCGGGATAGCCTTCCACCATTTTTCATCTTACTACCCTCCCTTTTACCCAAACAGCCCTGATATCCCGCGTATTCCGGATATTAACGGACGGGTCTTTGTTCAATACAATAAAGCTGGCCTCCTTCCCCACTTCCAACGACCCGTCTCTCTTCAACAAAACAGCGCTATTCAGCGTAGCCGCCTTTATCGCCTCCAGCGGCATCAATCCCGCCTCCACCATCAATTCCATTTCCAGGTGCTCGGCAAAACCCTGCACCCGAATGGGCATCGCCCCCGAGTCCGTACCCAATGCTATCTTCACCCCGGCCTTGTGCAGGATCAGCAGGTTCTTCATAGCGGTACGCAACGCAGCCCTTTCCCGCGCAGTGGCAGGATTACTCTTCACCCTCTCCTTATAAGCAGCGCTCGTCACCATCTCATATACCCCCGGCTCCAGCGCATTGCGGAAAAAAGGATCATTCACCCACTCGGGGTCATCCGCATAGATAAAGGCAAACTCGTCCAGCGACAACGTGGGTATATAAACGATATTTTTTCTCTTTATCTCTTCCGCAAACGCGTCATCGATCACACTGTCCCGGATACTATGCGCAATGATATCCACACCTGCAGCTACCAGCTTGCGTGCATCGGCCAGACGGTAAAGATGCGAAGCCACCCGGATACCATTCTTATGCGCTTCCTGTATAATGGCGGTATAGATATCTTCCTTCATGGTCGGGTTCCCATCCACCCACATCTTTATGGCGTCCGGATGCAGCGGCGCCAGCTCATCCACATCCTTTATCGCCTCCTCGACCGTCTCGGGCCGGTAGATATGCGAAAATCCCATCGACTCGGGCGGTAGACTATTCTTAACGCCAAACCCATAGATAGCCGAATACATCACAGCCCCGGGTATAAGGCCCGCCCTGGACGAGTCCCTGATCTTCACTCCCAGCGGCTGCTCGGTCCCCATCGACAGCATGGCCCCTACCCCATAGCTAAGATACCGCTGCAGCTGGTTGCGGACATTGTCGGATGTATAATTGCTGGCCGACATCGTGGTATCTTTTACATTCCCCAGATGCCCATGCGCATTCGTAATAAGGGGCATGATAAAATGTCCCTCCATATCCACGGTTGTCACAGGCCCGCTCATAGGGTTCACCCCCCCGATAGCCTGTATCACCCCATCTTTTATGACCATATTGGTATTCCGCCGGACAGCCGCCCCCGTCCCGTCAATGATGGAGACATTCTTTAATACGATGCTCTGGGAAAATACCAGCGCTGGCAGTACAAGAATGACCGCGAGAAAATATAGATTTTTCATCCCCTAAAGTTATGGCTTATCCCGCCCCCGGCATCATTTAGAATAATCCGACTTTGGCCGGCTGGAAGCCCCCGCACCAAACTGATAGTTCGGCTTGCTGCCCATCGTGATCCGCAGACTTCCTCCCTTGAGGATGTCCTGGTGCAGGATATAGCTCTTGGTATAAGGACGGCCATTCATCTCCACGCTTTGGATATAGATATTCTCAGGACTGTTATTCACAGCTTCGACAACAAAGCTCTTACCCTCCGGCAGGCTGATCGTAGCCTTGTCCATCAACGGGCTTCCCAGCACATAAGCCCCGCTGGCGGGGAATACAGGATAAAAACCCATCGCAGAAAAGACATACCATGCCGACATCTGCCCGCAGTCCTCATTCCCGCTGATGCCATCGGGAGCCGCCTGGTACATTTTCTTTAGGATATAACGCACCTTCCCGGCCGTCTTCCATTGCGCGCCAGCGTATGCAAATAAGTAGGTAGTATGATGACCCGGCTCGTTGCCATGGGCATACTGACCGATGAGACCCGCAATATCAGGCGGAGCCTTGGGATCATATGGCGTCGGGGTCGTAAACAGCTGATCCAGCTTTTTGACAAAAGCCTTGTCCCCGCCCAGCAGCTTTATCAGCCCTTCCACATCCTCCGGCACCAGCCAGAGATACTGCCAGGCATTCCCCTCCGCATAATCGTCTATCCAGGGATGAGAGGTTTTTGCAGGATCAAAGACAGGATTCCAGCTGTCATCGGCACGCTTGCCCCGGAAGAAACCCACCGTGCTATCGAAATAATTCCGGTAATTCTTCGCTCTTTTGGCAAACCATGCATAGTCTTCCCTCCGCCCCATCTTCCTAGCCATCAACGCTGCGCTCCCATCGCTGATACAATACTCCATGGCCTTCGCCACCGATTCCTGGATCTTGTCACCGGGAATATATCCCTGCTGCCGCACATAGTCCAGCCCGGCGTCGTTCCGCATATCGGAACCCTTTATCGCCGCCAGCGCCAGCGCGGTGTCGAATCCACGATAACCTTTCAGATAAGCCTCCGCTATCACCTGCACACCGCTGGTGCCGGGCATGGTATTGGTCTCACAACCCATGAGGTGCCAGATAGGCAGCTTGCCCTGCTGCTGATAAATAGCCAGCATGGTCTGGATCAGATCATTCACCCTGTCAGGCTGGATCAATGTATACAGCGGATGATTCGCCCGGTAAGTATCCCATAGCGAAAAGACACTATAATTCGTAAAGGACGCCGCCTTATAGACCTTCTTATCAGTGCCCATGTAATCCCCGTTGTGATCGTTAAAGATGGAGGGATCGATCATAGTATGGTACAGCGCAGTATAAAACAGCTTCTTATCTACATCGCTATGTGCCTCCACCTGTACGCGCGACAGCTCGCCGTTCCACTTCTCCTCCGCATCCTTCCTCACTTTATCAAAATCCCAGTCGGGTATCTCCGCCTCGATATTCGCCAGGGCGCCGGCAGCGCTCACAGGAGAAATGCCTACTTTCAGCCTCACAACATCGGCGGGATGATCCCAGGTAATAAGCCCCTTCTTATCCTGTACGGTAAAGTTCTTTATCGGCTGCTCGCTCCGAATGGTAAAATAAAGTCGCTGATCATTCGCCCATCCCTTTGAAAAACGATACCCTTCCAGCGTATGCTCATCCACCTGCTTTATATCCGCATCCGTCATACGATCCCCGGTGCCTTCCTTCAAATCGATGATGATATGAAGATCCTTTCCGGAAGGAATTTGATATTGATGAAAGCCCACTCTTTCAGTGGCTGTTAATTCCACCTGTACACCGGAACGTGCAAGCCTGACACTATAATAGCCCGGCTCTGCTTTTTCTTCCTTATGAGAAAAAAGGGAGGCATACCTTGTGTCGATATTCTTTCGGGTACCTTTATTCCAACGTATATCCCCCGTATAAGGCATGATCAGCACATCGCCCAGATCAGGGATACCCGTGCCGCTGAGATGTGTGTGGGAAAAGCCAACCAGGATGCTGTCCGGATAATTATAGCCGGAACACCAGTCCCATCCCGAAAAAATATTCTCAGGCCCCAGCTGCACCGCGCCAAAAGGAACGCTGGCGCCTACAAAGACGTGACCATGACCGCCGGAACCTATAAAAGGATCAACATAAGAAGTAAGACGTTGTTGTGCCTGCAGACCGCCGCAGAAGAATAAAAAAGCCGCCGCACACGAGACCAAAAATTGGTTAATTCGGGGATTATATTTCGGTTTCATGCCGGAAATTATGTGATTTTGCGGATCATGTGGATGCTAAATATAAAAATTGCCATTAGCAGCATCATCCATCATCCCTGTCGCAGGATCCCTTCCAGCACCGATTGTATCTGCCCGGCCGGCAGCACACCGCTCTGTCTCCACTTGATCTGGCCATTCCGGAAGACGATCAGCGTAGGCACACTCTGTATCTGGTAAGACGCCGCCACAGCCGGATTCCGGTCGATGTCCATCTTCAATATCGTGACAGCATCACCCAGCTTAGTCTTTAGCTCCTTCAATATAGGAGGCATCATCTTGCACGGACCGCACCATTCCGCGGAAAAATCCACGAGTACAGGCTTGTCGCCGCTGATGATGTCGGCAAAGGTCCTGGTCCCGGCTTGCTCCATAAATGCTTGTTTTTGCAAAGGTAGGAATTTCCCACCGGACAGGTAGGATATGTGCGGGAAGTGCCTCCAGCACGGTACAGGACAGTTTTTCTACATAAAGGCGGTCTCCCCATACACCAACGGGACCTCGCAATGGACAAAAAACAGGCCCTATTTTTAGAAAAAATTTACTGTCAACACCTTGACTTATTGAATTAATTCACATTAACTTTGCCATGTGTTCCATCTGTAACTTTCCATAAGACATAAGGGCACGACGGATCCCATTAAGTCTAACAACCTCATCCTTGCCGGCACACTGAGATCATACAAAACTTTTCCGTCAAAGCTACTACACATTACTCTGACAAGCATTTCCTTGATAGCCACGAATGCACGTATAAAATATTGCGGTTAACGCCGTCCATATAGTTTTCTCATGTGACTGTCTAAAAAACAGTGCGGGGTTTGTTTCTACAGACCCCTCTTTTATATTATTCAGGAGCCGCGAAAGGCCTGCAGACAATTAGCTAACTGGCCGTTGTAAAGCCTATCAAAAGCCTCAAGCCGTCATGGCTTGCTGGAGTCGTTCGTTTTTATTATAAAAGTCAACAGGGATTGTTTCCACAATCCCTGTATCATGTAATGATTACTTACTGTATTTTTTACACATTAGACGGAGGCCGCACCATCATTTCTCCTCATTCACCGACAGCACCACGCTCATCCTCCCCTGATGCACCTCAGGATTGATCCCCACCTTCATCAGAAAATCCCCCGAATACACACCCCCAACCTTCGAAGTAGTTCCCGGATACAGGTCTATCTCCACCACACTATATCTTTTCCCAGGATCAAGCCCCTTTAACTTCACAGGCAGCAAGCTTCCCGCGCCATATCGGTAATTCACCAGGTAGCTAAAGACCACGCTCCTGCTCTTCCCCTCATCCACATATTGCATACAGGCCACGCTGCTGCCAGAGGGATCAGACAAACGGTACTGATCGCCATGCCATACCATCCCCTTGATATCATTATAGGTCTTTACAGCACCCTGCACATATTCCAGGTCCTGCGGGCTCAATTTGCTCACTACAATGTCAAAACCCAGCTTGCCCATCATGGCGACCTCTGTGCGGAACTTCAACGGCTGCTTACCCCAGTCCGTAACATGGTTGGAAGAGGCAATGGCAGGATAGAAATACGAATACTCCCATTGTATAAAGATCCGTTCCAGCGGGTCCGTATTGTCACTGGGCCAGTACTCTGTAAAATATTGCAGAGCGCCATAATCTACCCTTCCGCCGCCGCCCGAGCATAGCATCATCGGCACTTTCGGATATTTGGCGCGCAGCCGCTCCAGCACCTTGTATAACCCACGCACATAATCCACATAAAAATGGGATTGATCCTTCAACGTGGCCGACGCAGCATTGAATATCACCGCATTGCAGTCCCATTTGATATAGGCCAGATCAGGATTCTGCGTAAAAAGACCATCTACCACGCCAAAGACAAAATCCTGTACTTTCGGATTGGTCAGATCCAGCACCAGCTGATTACGGAAATAATGCTCCTCTCTTTTGGGCTGCTTAACGACCCAATCAGGATGCTGCTCATACAATTCGCTCTTGGGATTGACCATCTCGGGCTCCACCCATATCCCAAACTTTACCCCATCCGACTGCGCCTCCTTTACCAAAGAAGCAATCCCATTGGGCAGCTTGCTGCGGTTGGGCTGCCAGTCACCCAAACCCGCATGATCGTCGTTCCGGGGATACTTATTGGCAAACCATCCATCGTCCAGGAGGAAAAGATCCACCCCCAGCTTCTTTGTATCCTTTAACAGGTCCGCCAGCTTCGACTCGTTAAAATCAAAATAGGTAGACTCCCAATTGTTCAAAAGCGTCAGCCTGCTGCCATTGCCATCCAGCAGTTTATAGTCTCTTGCCCAACGCTGCACCTTGCGGCTGGCATCCCCCTTCCCCTTGTCCGACAGCACATACCAGCAGGCAGGCGTGGTAAATGCTTCATTGGGCGCCAGGGTATAAGGTGAAGCATAATTGTTGATACCCGCGATGACCCGGAGATTATCCTGGGGATCCAGTTCCAGGTCCACCCTGAAATCACCGCTCCATTCCACCCCCCCATACAACACGGTCCCCTCATCCTCCGTAGCAGGCCGGCTGCCCAGACTGACCATGAACACCGGCGGCTGATAAAGATTGGCCCGGGTGCCGAGCTTCGTATCCAGGGTCTTGATCCCATGGGTCAACCTGGTCTCCTCCGGCTGCATCTCCTTTGCCCAGTCCCCATGATATTGACGCAGCCAATACCCATCAGATATGACATGCAGATTGGCCGATGCATACTTATAAAGGACCACATTCCCCTTTTCGTGATGCCGGATCATGCTCCACTGCTCGATGACATCCTCCTTGTAATAGGATTTATAATACAGCGTCACCTCAAGATCATACACCGGATCCTTCAACAGCACGGTCAACAAAGACACATCATCGCTCACCCTGGTCACCTGCTGACTAACGAATCTAAGGTCCAATGAATAATTCCCATCCGCATGGGCCACGGTTATGGCAGGCTCGAGAAGGTTCCGCGACCCGCTGGGCGTATAGGCCGAGCTGAACTCGTCAGAAGGATCGCCGGGTTGATGATTGACAGAAGCCGCCAGGCCATATTCATCACTCCGGGACAGCCGTTTACCAAAATAAGCTATCCGCAGGTCCTTGTTGGACTCCACCCGCAAGACGAGGGCATTGTTTGCAGTCTCGATAGGTATCAGCGAGGCTTGCGCCATCAGCGCCCCGGGCAGTACTCCGGCAATAAATAGACAAAAGCTCGTTAGACGTGGTTTGAACTTCATTTTTAGATGATTAGGAGATAAAATTATCGAAAAGAGGCCCATCCGAAATGGATAATCCTCCAAAAAAAATGGATTATTATATGTGCGGGAGTGCGGGCATAGTTTTCGCATCGCCATCTTCATGCAAGACACCACTACCTTTATTATCCACGAGCTGGAATTTCTCCTGGAAAAAGGCAATGCTCACGCCACCTTCGACAAAGCAGTAAAAGGATTACCTGTCCCTTTTTTTAGCCAGGTCCCAGATGGCTCCGCTTATAGCATCTGGCAGCTGATAGAACATATCCGTATCACCCAATGGGATATCCTGGAATTCTCAAAAGGCCCCGGCCACAAAAGCCCCCGATGGCCCGATGAATACTGGCCGGAACATCCTGCCTTGCCCAATGAGCACGCGCTGAAGAAATCATTACAGCAAATTACCTCCGATAGAAAGGCCTTTATCGCCCTCCTGCACCTGGCAGGCGAAGACATCTACAAACCCTTCCCCTATGGCGGCGGCCAAAGCCTCTTCCGCGAAGCCCTCGTCATCGCCGACCACAACAGCTACCACACAGCCGAGATCATCCTCACCCGGCGGATATTGGGCGCCTGGGACTGACAGCACAACAGCAACAGGGTCAGTACACGTGCCTTCCCTGATCCAAACGCTTGGCCAGATCTTCCTTCTTCACATTCACCTGCGCTCCGATAGGCTTCCCATCCCGATAGGTGATCACGTTCAACTGCGTAGCTCCCATAGGAAATTTGATAGGTGTACCGTCGTATTTAGGGTAATGCTTGTCCGGATTGGTCTGGTCAAAAGTGTAGTAAATATCCAGACCACTCACTTCCGTAGACAACGTAATAGTAAAATCGCGATCCTGCCGCTTGGGCGTAAAGATCACATTATAGGCGCTCCGCGCATATTTTATATCCGCCGCATCCATCCGCTTGAACTCGGTCTCCATTCTTCCGGTAAAATCATCCCAATTACGAGCTGACTTTGGACTCCAGTAGACTTCTGCCAACGCCAGCCCCCTGGGCCAGGTCATATACTCCACATGCCTGAATTTGGCCACGGACTCCGTCCAGAGATTCCCCTGCCCTCCTAATATGAATTTCTCATCCACGCTGTCCGGCACAGGATCATAAGTATACGAATCCTTCAGCCTGCAAATCCCATAGGTAGGCGGCTCCGCCGAAGCTTCCCCCTGATAAAGGTCCAGGTAACAAAAATCCCAGGGCGTCATCACCACCTGGTGATTCATCCTCGCCGCGGTAATACCACCCTTCATGCCCCTCCAGCTCATCACGGTCGCCTCGGGCGCCAATCCTCCTTCCAGGATCTCATCCCATCCTATCAGCTTCTTACCCTTGGCCTTCAGCATCTTCTCCATCCGCTTGACAAAATAGCTTTGCAGCTCGTCCACATTATTCAAATGCTCCTGCTCCATCCGCCGCTTGCATTTGGGACAGCCAGCCCAAAAACCCTTGTATGCCTCGTCCCCGCCGATATGAATATACTCGCAGGGGAAAAGGGCTGCCAACTCCGTAAAGATCTTGTCGAGCACATCAAACACCGAATCGTTACCGATACAAAGGGCGTTGTCATCCCGTGTAGGGTTGCGGAACCCGGCATTCACGGGGTAATTCAGCTGTGTACAGGACAGGTTGGGATAGGACGCTATCAACGCCAGGCTGTGCGCCGGAACATCTATTTCGGGTAGTATAGTGACAAATCTCTTTTTCGCATATTCGATGATCTCCCGCATTTCATCCTGTGTATAAAAACCGCCTTGCGTAGCAGGTTCGTCAGCCAGCGCCGGCATGAATTCGCCCCATCTCCCGGTCCGCGATACGCTCCAGGCCCCTGTTTTGGTCAGCATAGGCAGACTCTTTATCTCCAGACGCCACCCCTGATCATCGCTCAGGTGCAAATGCAACGTATTGAACTTATAACGCACCATCTCATCGATGTACTTCTCCACCTCCTGTTTCGTAAAGAAATGACGGCTTACATCCAGCATCAGCCCCCTCCAGCCAAACCTCGGATAATCCGTGATCTCCACACAGGGAGCCCATTTTCCACCGGCATCTCCGTCCGGCGACATCAGCTGCAGCAAGGTTTGTAATCCATAAAAGGCGCCTGCCGCCTCATTAGCCTTGATCCGCACTTCCGAAGGAGTGACGGTCAGCACATACCCTTCCTTACCCACCACGTTCCGGTCCTTCATCAGCTCCAGCACCACGGGCTTCTTACCCTGCCCCATCGCCCCCAGCTGACCCGTGAACCAGTCCGCAGCGGATTGGAGGGAAACGTCGGAAATGCGCACCCGCACACCACCGTCAAAGACAAACTTGCCGGATTTCTCCGTCACCGACACAGGCTGCGGGAGCAGATGAATGGGTCCAGCGTACACATTGCTAAAAAGAAAAGCTAAAAAGAAGAGAGAGAATGCCTTCATAACATCATTTTAATTACGCTAATGTCTGGCCTACGGCCGACGAACCTCCGGTCCGTCCGCATGAATTTAGGCATTATGTATGAGCTTGAAAAATTCATCGCGATAAAACCTGCTCAAAGGTATCTCCGTCTCGCCGATCATAATGCTGTCATGATGTACGCTGCTGATCTTATCCATCATTACTATAAAGGACTTGTGTACCCGCGAATACTTTCCCGAAGGCAGCTTCTCCCCAATGGCCTTCATGCTTAGCTTGGAAAGGATGGGCCGGGACGAATATGTCAGATATAGTTTGATATAATTCCCCAGTCCTTCTATATAAAGTATCTCATGCACAAACACTTTTGTGAGCCTGTGCTCACTCTGTATAAATATATAGTCCGGGAATGGCGAAGCCTTCTCCTTCTGCCGCAGCTCCTGGTACTCCAGCGCCTTGTTCGCCGCCCGCTGAAATCGTTCAAAGCTCACGGGCTTTACCAGGTAATCCAGCACATCCAGGTCATACCCATCCGCCGCATATTTCCGGTAAGCGGTAATAAAGATCACCATGGGCTTTTCCGTCAAATCCTTCAACATCCGCAGCCCGCTGACCCCGGGCATCTCGATATCCAGGAATAACAGGTCGATACGCTCCTGCTGCAGCGCCTCCATGGCCTGATAGGCATTCTT
>Ga0105237_10000364_pt1 | contig 64159 bp, 70 predicted proteins | sample KBSC24metaG_FD_81520 | JGI IMG/M metagenome (GOLD analysis project Ga0105237, IMG submission 81520) | Corn rhizosphere microbial communities from Kellogg Biological Station, Michigan, USA - KBS C2-4 metaG | ecosystem: Host-associated > Plants > Roots > Rhizosphere > Soil | place: Michigan, USA... | reverse complement strand
GGCATTGACGGCGGTGTAGATCGGGCGCAGCGCCGCGGCCAGCTGCTTGCGATCCTTCCAGCCCGCATAGTCCAGGCTGTTGCGGATCAGATGCACGATGCAGGTTTGCAGTGTTGTCGCCGGAAACACCGCGCCCAGTGCTTCGCCAATGCCCTTCAGACCATCGGTCACGGCGATTAGGATGTCATTCACGCCGCGCGTCTTCAGATCGTTGAACACCTTGAGCCAGAACTTCGCGCCTTCGGTGTTCTCGATCCACAGTCCCAGAATGTCACGCGTGCCATCGGGCAATACGCCCAGCGCCAAATAGATCGCCTTGTTGCGCACCACGCCCTCATCGCGGATCTTCACCCGCAGTGCGTCGAAGAACACCACCGGGTACATCGGCTCCAGCGGCCGCGACTGCCATGCCGCCACTTCATCCATCACCGCATCGGTGACCGTGCTGATGAACTCCGGCGATACGTCCACACCATACTGATCGGCCAGGAATCCCTGCACCTCGCGCACCGTCATCCCGCGCGCGTACATCGCCACGATCTTGTCGTCGAATCCGGTGAAGCGCCGCTCGTGCTTGGGAATCAGCAGCGGCTCGAAACTGCCGTCCCGATCCCGCGGCACGTCGATGCGCAGTGCGCCGTCGTCCGTCAGCACCGTCTTGCCGCTCGCGCCATTGCGCTGGTTCGATACCGTCGCCGGCTTCTCCGCACCCGGCGCATATCCCAGGTGATGCGACAACTCCGCGCCCAGCGCTCGTTCGATCAGTGCCTTCTTGAACGCCGCCGAGGCCATCGCCACCGCTTCCGCGCTCATCGGGCCCTTCACGAAATGATCAACCAGCTCCTTCGGAATCGATGGCAATGCTGGCTTGGCGGCGTCCGCCGCCTTCGTCTTCTTGCTTGGCATACATGCTCCTGTTCGTCATGTTATGCCTCGCACACAAAATTTTGGACAGTCTCCAGCGCGGTCCAAGCGTCCGAGATCGCATACCGCGATTGAATGTCCGCCACGGACATTCGTGAATAGAGGTGCTCGAGCACGCGGTCCTCTTCCGCACTCCACCGCCTGGGCGGCCTGGTCAGACCCAGCAACTTCGCGCGCGCGGATCGTCTGGACCGAGCTGATCCGGAAGATACCGCTCTTGAGCTCGAGCAACCGCATCTCGCGCAGCAACCATTCGCGCGTCGAGTAGGGTTTCGTGGTTTGGCCAGCGATCGGCGCGAACGACCCTTGAGCCCCATGGCTATGCTTCGTCGGACTTCACGTTCGTCCATCGCTTGACGCGGGGGTCATTGTTATTGTCCCCCGTGACGAACCGGACGAGGTTGGCCACCGGAGCGCCCTTGCACAGCTCATCCATTCGACGCCGGCTGGCCTCGGTGATGGGTACTTCGGCTTCCGCCAGATTTTTCACTTCGTCCAGCCCTGGGCTGCCGACATCTAGCCAAAGCCTTCTCGCTACTCGGTACGCCTTCATTTCCAACTGACGCACGCGCTCACGACTGATCCCCATCTGCTCGCCGATCGCCATGATCGTGCGGACCTGCGCACCCTTAAGACCCAGTCGCATTTGGGCAACACTGGCTAATCGCATTCCCGATTCGTTAACCGCACCGATGCGCCCAAAGAACTCGACCAAGGCATCGTGGGCCGTCAGATCCGCCGTCAGTGGTGCTGTGTAGTCGGTGGATGTTGAACGATATCGATGCAATGACTTGGCAACCGCGTTGGTCAATCCGCCGACACCGCGATCTTTGGTTGCCGAAAGCTGCATCAGCCTGTCGATAAGTTCATGCGATGGCTCATTACCGCTTTGCGATCTGGCGTACCAGGTGCGCAGCAACGCGCGGATCATCAGCAGCCGCTGGCGGTTCTCCATCCCGGCCGTTTCAATTCCGGATGTGGCGAGAATCCTCGCCACCGGTTCGACGTCGACGACGAGCTCGGCCGGAATACTCGGGTGGTCTGGATACGGAAGTTCAAAACGCGGGTTGAGCGAGGCGATCGACAGATCTTCGGGGATGGCGAAAGTATACGAAGGTGTCGGCGCCTGTGGTGGTGGATCCGGGACGCTCGGGTGATTGGGTTTCTCCCATAGCACATTCACCTCGCCAGGCACGGGCCGTGGCTGGCGTCCGGCGAGCACCTCCTCCAACAACCAACGGCAATTGGCGAACTTTTTGTCCAGGTCCTTGATGTCCACTACCCGGTCTCGCCACAGCACACACAATCCGGATTTGGTCCGCGTGTCCTCGACAAGCACCCGGTAACCGTCATCACCGTATTGACGAACGCGATGATCCAGATAGCGCATCGCGATCGCCTTGTCGGAAAACACCAGCATCGTGTTCCCCTCGCGCGCGTCGCACTGGGCGAATTGTTCTTCTTCCGTCATGATGGGTAAAGCAGACTACTGGATCGAGCGATTCTACCGCCGCGGCTCAATGCGGCCGTTGCGGATGTCGCTCGCCACAACTTCAAGCAGCTTCGCGAATCGATGCACGCCGGCAAACCGGCGGCAGAACGGCGTGACCACGACGATGATGAATTTGATAGTTTTCATTCGCTAACCTGCCGCGCGTGCGCCGGTACGTGCAATTTCGTCCCGGTCATTCGTCGCCTGGGCCAGCACGCGTGCACGGAGGACAGGATCGTCGAGCGATGCGCCGAACCCTTCCGCTGTCGTGAACACCGAAGCGCCCGGATTGGAATCCTTCACGTAGCCGTAGATGACCGCTTCGACCTCGCGAATGCGATCGCACGCGTCGGCCTTCATCCCCATGTCGCGCAGCGACGTGAACAGCTCGCGCGCCGTGTCATCGATCCGCTTCGCGATCGCCTTCGCCTGCTCGTATATGCCCGCAGGCGCCTCTTCGGCGCAGCGCTGGAAATTGGACCACGCTTCGTTGAGATTGCGAGCGGGAATCGAAGAACGGATCGTCATGTGGCTTCTCCGGCAGCGGCTTTGGTGGGAACTTTCCACCATACGCCCGACGGAACGTGCGGCAACTTGTCACCACTTTCGCGCAGCTCGTGCAGGAAGCGCTTGCTGTCATTCCATTTCACGGATGGTGACTCCGTCCAGTGACGACTGCGGCGAAATACCAGACTGAGCATTTCTCATAAAATCATGAGAAAGATTCAGCCCCGAAGCGCTCGGCGCAAACGGATCGTACGAAACCGGCATGATCGAAACGATGGTCCAGCCAATGCGTCGATAGTCGTAAGAGAGGATCAGTCCGATGGCACACGACAGGCGGTTCACTGCGACGCTCCTGGCAGGTCACACCACACGGGCATGCTGCCCCGGATTCCGGAATGACACTTCACGGACTTGCCATCGACGACGCCCTGCAGGTCGAACAGTTCGCCCTTGCCATTGATCTTCGCGGTCAAGGTGATGGGAGTGCGTTCTGCCTGCTTCAATTCCGCCGGCGACTTCACGAACGTGACTGCCGCTGTGAAAAAGAGCACTGCAGACGCGCAAAGAATGTAGACCCTGCCGTACCGAGGAATCCGGACGTACATCGAGAGCACGCCGGCAATGAACATGCCCAGGCAAAACCCGCTGCCGAATGGAACGCCCAGTTGGATGATCACCAACGAGTGGAACTCAGCGCCGGTGACCGCCCAAATGAAACCGCCAAGAGCCCATGGCATCACGCCAATGAACAACGCCGCGATCCACTCAGCTCGCCACGAGTCGCGATCGGTGGTAGCCGGCCGATCCTTGAATAGACCGAACGCGAGGCCGAACACAGCACTCAGTCCGTACACGACCATCAGGAGTTTTTCAGGGCTGTAGACGACCGCCAACGCGGCCACCACCAACACCAACACGCCAAGTAATCGATTCATCTTTCTCTCCTCCCCGCTCTCAACCTGTGCTCGTCGCACTCGGATGGGTCCGTGGTCAAATATCACTGTCCCGTAACGACACTCACGATCACGCCATCACCGGATTCGGGCACTTGGCCAGGTACGCGCACTTGTTGCAGATCCGCGAGTTCGCCGCGGCATCCGGCTGCTCATCGCCTTCACAAATCTCCCAGTAACGATCGTAGAGCTTCACGAGCTCCGTATCGGACAGCAGCTTCACGCGAAGATACGCCGGGGCACGTCCCTCCGACACCACCCGCACATACCCGTAGTCCGCGACCTGGTACTTGAGCAAGGTCGACGGGCGACTTGTGCGCAACACGCAGGCCTGCACAGAGACCTCGATCTGATCGTAAGCATAAACCTCGCGCCGGTACCGTCGTTTTGTGTCCACCGGCACCAGAATTCCATCCGCCGTCGCATATACCTGATCCACCTGCGCACCGAGCGGCACCGGATGCTTCGTGCGGAAGTACTCCTCGGACGCCACCAATACGCCCGTCGCAATCTCGTGGGGCATGTGTGATCGCTCCACCTCGTCGTACACCGCCAAGTCGTGCTCGACCTGGCGGCGTTCGTCCTTCGCCGGCTCGATGAAAAATCGATACGAGACATAGGCGAGGACGCCAATGCCCAGTACCAACAGCAACAAGCCGATCAACACGTTCATACGCTGCGCGGACCCTTGAGCAGCCACTTCGAGGTCGTGTCGTTCACGCCATCCAACTCAATGCGCGACAGCTCGCTCGCCAGGTGCGGATACTGCTCGGCCAACTCACGGCGACGGTTTGCCAAGCGACCCATCAGGTGATCGAGCTGCGGCTGCAGCAAGTTGACGGTCTGACGCAGGCGCTCCAGCATCGAGCGCGAGGTCACCGCCGACATACCCCACGCCGCCTGTACCCGCGCCTGCGCCGCCGCCATCGCTGCCAGCGCCATGTTGCGATGACGCGTGAGGACCAGCTCCGGATTGGCCAAGAAAAAATCCATGTCCAGAAACCGCTGGCGCTGCACGTCCGCCTGGCGGCCCTTGAAGCCCGGCATTTGAGCCAGCTTCTCCAACCGCTCACTCGCCGCATCAAACCCTTTCTCGAGTTCACGCGCCGTGAAGTTCACTTCGGCGTCGATGTCGCGAGAAGACGCGCACGAGTCCACACGCTGCAGGCACAACCTGATCTTGCCCGCCACTTCGCGCAACTCATGAAACTCGCTCATCAGGGTGATGTCCTGCATCTGCGCAGGAATCGTCAACGCCTGTGCCGCTTCCTGCGGCTGCTTGCTGATGTTCTCCATCACATCTCTCCTGTTACCGCCTATTGATCCACCACCGGATGCGATCCACGCACCGGCGTACCACCGGTTGCAGTGCCGGGCAGAATTCCAGCACTTTCACCACCCACGGGCTCACCGCGTAGTACGCCGCAATGAACCCGCGTCCCGTCCGGACTCGTGCGAGCACGTCATCCCGAAATTCCCGCAACTCCTCCGTCCTTACATCCTCTGCTCCGTACACGCAAGACGCGATGAAGCACCGCTTGTCCCGCGCTTGGCGCTGTGGCCGGTTGTGGGCCATGCGCACGACCTTGTCGAAACGCTCGTGCACCAACACACCCTGCTCCCGCGCCTTCGCCTGCTTCTCTGTCGAGCGATCACCGTAGCGGGCTTCCAACACGATCTTCGTCTCGCAGTGCCCCATCGCCGCCAGCTTCGTTGCCGGCAAGTAGTAGGTCGAGTCACGACGCTGGCGACGACGATAGGTCACTTCACTGCACCTTCGGAGCCATCATGTCGCTGAGCACGTCCTTCAACACTTCCTGCGCACCTAGCCACTTCGCGACCGTCGGCTTGGGCGAGTACTCGACCAGCTTCAGATCCTTGAACTCGGTATTCTTGAGTTCCTCAATCACACCCTGACCGTCGATGAGACCCAGCGCGAGGGCATCATCGGATGTCCACACTCGGCCGGACTTGAGCTCTTCCTGATCCGCCTTCAACCGCGTGCCGCGGGTCTTGATCACATCCGCCAGAAACGACTTCCCCAATTCCTTGACCATTTCGTCGTTGACCTTGGCGTCCTCTGGAGACGTGGGCGACAACATCGACGGACCACCCTTCAACGGACCCGAACGGAAAATCCGCTCCGACAGTCCGAGTCGCGTCGCCAATTCACTGGCGTCCATGTAGCGCATCACCGCACCGATGCTACCGACGATCGCGAAATGTCCGGCGTAGATCTTGTCCGTGTGCATCGCGATCATGTAGCCAGCACTGGCGCCGAGCGTGCCGATCACCGACACCACGGGTTTCTTCACGCCCTTCTCGTCCTTGCACTGACTCACCGCCGTGTAAATTCGCTCGGCCTCCAGCGGCGAACCTCCCGGCGTATCGATCATCAACGCCAGCTTCTTGACCTTCTCCGCCTTGCAGGCCTCCTCGATCAACGGCACCAGCTTGTCGGCCGAGGCATTGCCAGTGGAACTGATTTCCCCGATCACCGGGATCATGGCGACGGAGTCGTTCGTCGGCTTGGGCGTGCCCGGCTTACCGTTGAACACGGACTGCATCGACAGCGCGTAGGTGAAGAAGGCAGTGGCGGTGAGCGAAACGAAGAACACCCGACGTGCCATCTTCCAATTGGCTTCGCGCTTCTCGGTCTGCTTCCGCGCCTCAACGTATTCGAAGACTGACGTGGCCATTTTGGCAAGTTCGCCCTGAAGACCCGCCTGTACCTGGTTGTTGCCCTGTTCGTTGTTCATTGCGTCTGTAATCCTCTGTGGAAAGTAGTTAGCCGGCCTGATGCGCGTGTCTGCGCAGGACTGGGGCGAGTCGATGATGTCGGAACCGGATCAGTCTGGCCGACGGTGAACCGGATGTATGACCCCGCAGTACTCTCCACGGCGAGCGAAGCAACGCTGCAAGTGGTACTGCGGGCATGTATGCGTGAACACTGGACCAGAGGGCAAGGCTCGCCGCGTCCTGGTGTGCGCGATGGTGCTGATGACGGCTTAGTTCCATGTGCCTCTCCGATGACCCACATCCGTGCGGGTCTTTCATGGTCGTTATACACCGTGATTCTCCAGCCCCAAATCAACTCGCGAACTTCTGTGACGACTTGCGACGGCGCGACGGAGTGTGAATCGGGTTGATCGCTTCGGAATTGCCTGCTGCTTTTGCCGCAGGCGTCTTGACCAGCTTGGCGGCAGTCTTCGCCTTCTTCTTACCGAACGTCAATTCGGTGTACCGATCGATTTCTCTGGCGTGGTACCGCGCTTTCTTCAGATGGTCCGACAGCCGTTTCACCAGAATGGCCATTTTCTCCGTCTGCTGGAAAAGTGGGATCAGCTGCTTGGTGCTCTTGAGAGCCGGCTTCACAGTCCGCCAATCAAGGCCGATTTGGTTTGTCCGCTTGTTGTGAATCATTGGAAGCAGGATCGGCTTTCCGGGCTTACCCGTCGCAGCATTGAACCGCCTCACGCAAAACCGGATCGATCGATCACCGTGCGAATAGGCTGAATAGACCTCAATACGGTTATACGTCGGCAACTTCTGTTTGTCGTATTCCTCCTTGCTCTTACCGGAGACCTTGAGCAGGCGGTTGTGCTCTTTGACCTGACCCTTCCACTGCTTGATCACTTCGTTGTGGTTGTTCACGACATTCAGTGCAAAGAGTTCGAGCTCCGCTTCAAGCGCTTCATTGTCGGGACCGACGGCTGCCCCGTATCCGGAGAAGACTTCTCCGATGTGGGCATGCAAATCCTCCCTAACTTTGAAGCTGATGCTGCTCTTGTCGACCATAGGTTTCTCTAGCTCCTTACGGTTAGCAAATCGCTACAGGAATTCCTTCACCTTTTCGCACGCCCATACGGGGCGGTTTTTTTTCTTCATGCGGGCGTGATTCTGAGGTCGACCGGAAAGGTAACGACTGTCGAAACTGAGCCGATGCACGGCTTGTTTCGTTGATTTGGGGAAATCTGACGGTAGGCGCGAGGGACGGCATTGCCAGCCCCCTATCGTTTCGTGCTTCTTAAATTTTGGCGGCACAAATTAGAAGTATCTATATTATTGATTATTAAGGATTTAGTATTTATTTCGTGATTATTGGCGGCACAATGCTTGCTTTTCTGGTTGCTTTGTGTATTAATTGTGCCGCCAATTTTCCATTAGCTCATTGGCTCGTTATATTTAATCGTTGTATATCAATTAATTAGTCAACAAATTGAGGATTAAGCAAATGGGCCACAATGGTAACACTGTTCTTGTTGGGTTTGACCTTGGATACGGCAATGCCAAATGCGTCGCCACCCAAGGCGGTGAATTCCTCGCCCCGATCACCCTTCCGGTCGGCGCAGCTGAAGCAGACAAGGCCGGCAAGGATCTGAATGGGCAGACCGATTTCAGCCAGGGCGTCGAGGTCTACATCGGCGGGAAATCCTGGATCGCGGGCGTCGAGCCAACGCAGCTGCAGGGCGGCTTCGCGCGTCAGACACACGATAAGTTCGTTTCTACGCCCGAATACAAGGCCATGGCTCTGGCACTGATGGCCAAACTCAATGTTCCGGAGATCGACTACCTGGTCACCGGCCTGCCCTGCTCCGACTTTCTTGGCAATGACGCCAAGGCCCTGAAGTCGACAATCGTCAAGCAGCTGCGGGGGGAGCACTGGGTTAACGCCAAGCAGCGTTGCCGGGTCAACAACGTTCTGGTCGTCACTCAGCCGTTGGGCGCCTACGTCAGAATGATGAACTCCGATGAGACCTTCATTCATGACGCCGATGCGTTGACGCTTATTTGCGACATTGGCTACGGCACGGCCGACTGGTGTGTCTTGCAGGGCGGCAAGCTCTGGGACGAAAATTCTGGCTCGAGCCTGGAAGCCACTTCCCGGATCCTGGAGCAGGCGGCCGTGAAAATCGTCAAAGACTTCAACGGCAACAAGTTGAGCGCCGCTCGCTTGGAGCATTTGTATCGAAACGGCGAAACCGTTCTGCACCTGGGTGGTGAAAAGATTCCCTACCAGATGTACCTGCACGATGCGGCGCGAGAAATCAGCCGTCGGGTGATGGCCAACGTGGCTTCATCGATGCGTACCCTCAAGGACTCGGTTTCGCAGATCCTGCTCACCGGTGGCGGCGCGCCGCTGTACGAGATCGCTGCACGTGAAGCATTCTCCTCGTTGAGCCCGATGGCGATCAAGGTCGATTCTGAGCCCGTCCTGGCCAACGCCTATGGCTTCCAGATGATGGCGGTGGAGGCTTTCAATCAGAGTCAGGGTAATATCGCAGCCTAACTATGACTGTTCGTCGCACTCCCAAGCTTGAACCCGCGCTGCGAATCCGTTTGCATCGCAGCCCGGGTGAGCGTGACACGCTGCTTGAGGCGATGGAAATGCTTCAAACCCGTCGCCGCGGTGATCGGCTGCGTTACCTCGCGACCCTGGGTCTCCGAGCCGAACAGGCTGGCATTCATTTGGAAAACCAGTCCATTGATGGACGCCTGATGCTGCCGGCGACCATATCGGCTCCTGTTCAGCCGGCGGCGTCAAAGCCACTTGATCCGAAGTCGGAAAAGGCCCGCAAGGACCAGCAGGTCACCAAAAACGTCCGGCAGCTGCTCAACTTGGCCATGACGGATACCGATGACGAGTCTCCTGCTGAGAAGATTCCGGAAGGCAGCCCTGTCAAACGGTCGAACGTTGCCTAGTCAGCCGGTAAAACTGACCTTCTGACCCTGCAACCACCCCACCAGCTCGGCGCGGGTGGTTGCCCCGGCCGCGATGGCTCGTTCAGCCAGGTCAATCACTGCAATCTGTTCAGCCAGGCGCAGATTTTCAACTCGAAACGCCAAGGCACTGTATTCAGCAGTGCTGACTTCCCGGTCCTTTGCGAGACGCCGAAGTCGAACCGCGACCATGGAGGCATCCCCTGGGAAGCTGAGTTCGATCGACTGCGCGATTTCCACCAGCAACACGAAGTCGTTGACCGTCCAGCGGGTGGGAATCAGGTCCTGGACCATCGCTGCGTAGCGCGCGGCCATTCGCTCGATCCGACCCGAGACGGTTTTCCCCTTTACTCCGCCGGCCTGGATGAATTCGGCAAGACCATTGCCGACGGTGATAGTCCGGCGTTCTGCGGTGTTATCCATTGTTGTTCAATCTCCAGTACGCACCAAGTGTGCTTGCAATCATACTCTCCGTGCATCTTTGGTGAAAATCGACAAGTTGTCTGTACCGCGGCTTACACCCCCGAGGTTGTTTTGGCATGTGAAAGCTATCCGTGTTTTTGTTTGCGAATCATAAGGTTATTCGTCATTTCCACTTTGGTGCGCAGTGGCGTCCTTTCCTCGTGGAACTGGATCTGCCGATGTTCCACGGATTTATTGTCTTTATATTTCAATAACCTAACTTGCTTTTTCATTTGGATGTTCCACGCGAGCATGGTTTGGTTAGTAGAAATAGATCTCCAGCTTGAGAGCGGTTAAAGCTTTAGTGCACAGTTTCCTGTGCAACGCTGGATGACGAGTGCGTCTGAACGCCTCGAGCGACGGCCCCATACCAATGACTTTGAAATCCCTTTGGCGTGCGCCATTGACCACGCGCGACCATCGAGAGCCCAGCTCGGATTCCGGCCTGGGTATCTCCTCGCCCAAGATTTCTGGCAAGTACCGAGAACGCGATCTCGTCCAGTACAGCAGCTGCACGCTTCGGGCATCGGGTTAGGAAGCTCAACCGCTCCAGATGCATCCAGAGAGAGGATGCGATGGCGGCTGGCGCGGTCTCCCCTCGGGGGATGGCTCGAGGAGACGTGTTTGTCGAGGGCACTGTTGGCTCACGGCGTGGGATAAGGTTTCGGATGAAAACCCGGTCTTGCTCGTCCAGATGCCAGGCGGCTTCGATCGGAAATGTTGCTGGATCGCCGCGGTACTCCATTGCAGCTCGTTTGGCCTCCTCCGGAATTCGGTTAGCCCGGGCCAATTGGGCCATGGGATCAACACGAGTCACAGAGGTGGGTCTTTCGGTATAGCTTGATTCGGGCCGAATCAAAGCTTGTGGCTGTTTTGGCGCTTCGGCGGACCGCGGCCTACCACCATCCGTCTGGGGTACGGCTACCGCGATTTCCTTCTTTGTTGATGGCGGCGAGGAATCACTTCTTGATTCGGGCCGAATCAAGGCCCCTTTTTCGATCAGTGCGGCCGCTGGCCCAATCAATGTGGTCCTTGTCGGCGCGCCTCGTTTTTTGACCGCGGTGCGACGAATCAGGCCAGCGTTCTCCAAGGCTTGGAACGCCGCTGTGATTGCATTGCGATGGAGTCCAAGCCGGTCGGCCAGCCACTGCGTTGTAACGCATTCGGAGGTTCTTCCGTCGGCTACAAGGCGCGCCAGAATGTCGGAAATAAGCCGAAAGGCTGACGCGGGTAGATCGGCGGTTGCGAGTCGGCGGTAGAGATCGATGGATTTATTTTCTGGCCACTCGTTTCGTCGAATGGCCAAACCGGATGAATCCTGGTATTTCGGGACGAGTGTGCTCTCCCCTGCTGCAACGAGCTGCATGGCAAATGCTCCCAATCAAAATTTCGGCATGGGGCACCCGTTGACGGCCTGGGGAAGTTTGATTAGGATTGCCGGTGTCAAGACGGCGGTTCCCATCCACTTCCTCGGGTACCGTTCCCGAAAAATGACCTCAGAGTTGGCGCTCTGGGGTTTTTTCGTTTAAGGGGTGCCGAGTTTTCCTTTGCTTGAATGACCGCTACGTCATGGCGGCACCCTCCCCTGGAAAATGAATTCGCTGGATTGATTCGGGCCGAATCAAGCGACCGATAGGCAGTTCGCGGACGAAGCGGTGACCGAGCGGCCACGTCTCGTCTGTCGACTCGAAATCGCCAGACCACATATCCGAATGGATTGATTCGGGCCGAATCAACGATCGGTCAACAACACCAATTCCCTGATTGCGTGCTTTGAGTCGGGCCGAATCAAAATGGGCACTGGTTGATTCGGGCCGAATCAACAGCGGTGGTTTTGCAAAACGACACTGGAAACGCCGTGGGTGAATTCCGCATGTCTGTCGGGGCCGAATGGAGTCCGTTGCTCGATTTGACCCGGAATATTCATACCCCTGAAACGCCAGAGGCCCAGTATTACCTGGGCCTCTGGAGTGCGCTGCTTGATGTTGGCAGCTGGGGTTGGGCTTAAGCCGCCTCATGTGGTCTCACCGATTTTAGTCGCCCACGTTTCGACGATCTTGGTGAGCTCGGCAATCAGCTCATCCGGAGCATCTTTGAAAAGAACAAGGGCCGGACAGCCATGGATCATGCGAATTCGACCCATGATCTTGCCTTCGCTCGCAATGACCGACTTCTTGTCCTGCTGGCCTGAAAGTCGTTTGAAGATGGCAGCGGGCCGATGGTCGGCTTTGATCAACGCAATCTCACGCTTCACCTTTGAACTGTCCGCTTTCCACGCGGCCAACATAGGATCGACCCACTGGTTTCGAATTTCCCGCGGGTTGGGGAAAGCTTCGACAATCGGGTCTGGCAGGTCGTCGAACTTCATGAGCTTGACGACGGTGGATTGTGAAATGCCGGTTTTGGCGGACAGTTCGCGGGTGGTTCGATACAAACCGGTTCGGATCAAGCTCGCAAAGTGTTTGCCACGCTCGAATGCGGAGAGATCTTCACGTGCGGTGTTTTCCACCAGCATCTGACGGACAAGTTCGTCATCCGACATCTCGCGCACTTCAGCACGGAATTGAAAACCGCCAAGGGAACACGCCATGTGACGGCGATGGCCGGAGGAGATCTCGAAGTCGAAATCCGGATCGCCGTCGATTGGCCGCACCACGCCAGGCTGAGTATTGCCTTTGGTTTCCCGAATGCTCTCGCAAAGTGCTTGGAACTTAGCATCGGCATACGCCGTCGGGTGGCGATCGGCGTACTTACTGGCACGTACTCGTTTCGGATCCAGAAACCGGATCGGATGGGACGATTTGAGAAGTTCGACCTCGGCAGCTTTTTCAGCCGCCATCGTCTCCGCTTTCTCCAGTTGGGCCCGAATGGATTTGTTGCCAGCATCCGCCAGCATCCCGACTGGCGTCTGGAAAGGAGTAGGGGATATGGACGGCTTATTGTTGGCGGATTTCGCGAGGTGCGCTTCCGCGGTTGCCAGCAAATCCAGGCCGCGCTTTTTCAGTGTCATGCGGCGGCATCCCGAATTGGCTCGGTCTCCCGAGCCGGCTTGGTGTTGAGCAGCTGATTAACCGGCGTCGTCTCGATCGTCCAGTTTTCAGGGTTCTGCCAGACATCCCATGTGTGTTTGAGACCAGCCAATACCTGGTCATAGGCCTTGTCGTAGGATTCGCGCGCCGACTTCATGGATCGATGGCTGCCATCGTAGCGTTCAATGTCGTAAACCGTCTGAAGACCGGCCGCGGCATTGGTTGCTACGCGGGTGACCGGAATCGCCTCGGACAATAGCCACCCTTCGCATCCGTGCGAGAGGAGCTGCCGGATGCGCTGCGCCAATTGATCCTGGTGGTCAACCTTGGTTGGAAGAACAGAAATGTTCTCCCAGTACTTCGGCGCAGCCGCTGCATTTTCCGCAGAAGCCATCACGTCTTTTAGCAGCTTCCAAAACCCGGCGGAAGATGCAAAATCAAGAGCTGAAGGCGGCACGGTCACCAATAGGTGATCGCTGCCAAAAAGGCTGTTGGCCGTGATGAAACTGAGGCTGGGTTGGGTGTCAACAAGGATAACGTCATACGTTTCGCGCAGCTCGGGCATCATGTCGGCGAAGTAGGTGAACACGTCGCCGCCGGATCGGTTTGAGTCGCCAGCAAGGGCAAACTCGACGCCGTACAGCTGCAGGTTCGCCGCGATCAGGTCGATGCCTGGCCAATAGGTCTTGCGGATGGCTCGATTCACGGATTCGGCATCGGATCCGAACATGCCGTATGCACTTTGTTCGTTGGTCACTTCGGTATAGGGGGAAAGTCCGAACAGCATGGTCGCGGAGGCCTGCGGATCCATGTCAATGACCAAGCACCGATACCCACGCAAGGAGAGGTATTGCGCCAGGGTGACGGTCGTGCTGGTCTTGAGAACGCCGCCTTTGAAATTGGCTACGGTAACGACGATTCCGTGGCCCTTGGCGTAGGGGTGCGGGACGGAAACGGCTTTAGCCATTTCCTGGACCTGCTCGATTGAATACCAACTCCATGAGCCGCTGCGTTCGCCGTCGGGGAAGTTGTGGGTCTTCTTCGATCGCTGGAACTTGGATTTGGACATCCCAAGGATGCCGGCGACGTTGATCAGGTTGATCCGTGGCGGCTTTTTAACCGACTCCGGCAGAAGCGCGGCGGCCTTAAGACTGGCCAGAACGACTTCCATGCGCTCGGCACGAGCCGCAACATCGGCTCTGCCAAGCCGGAAATGTGTTGGTTTGGACATTGGCGAACCTGTTTTCGGCATCCGATGCAAATATTGGTTCGCAGTGTACACAGTTCGGGTTCTTGGTCAAGGTGGCGTGCCGCATGGAAAAATGGCGACGACGAGCGGCGGTTCGACGGCTGTTCGCGGCGCAAGGGCGGCGGAGGAGCGGGGCAGGGTGCTGTAGCACTGTTCAAGCAATACCGACCTATATGAACGCAGACCTGACCTTTTGGAGGATATCAGAGGGTCGAAAAGTATCACCCGGCAATCCCGGGGAACGACTATCAAAACTGAGCCGTTAGCTGGCGCGTTTCGTGTTGGCCTTGTGGATTGGAGGCGAATCGTAAAGTTCGATCGCGTCGACGTCGCCGGGCGCGAGCGTGCTGTCCCTGGCCTGGTCCAGGAGAACAGCGAAGTCGCGGCCATATTGACGTTTGGCCGACTGAATGAGTTTCTCCATCTCGTCGTCAATGAACTGCACGAAGGACTTGTTCTGTTTGGAGGCGATCAAGCGGATTTGAGCCCGGTGTTCCTTCTTGAAGAGGACCTGGACGTGGTTGTGCTTGAGTCGGCTGCGCATGACCCGCTCGGCGTTGGTCAACATCTTCTTCTTGGTCATTTTGGCCACCGATTTGAATTACTTACTTGCGGGTCTTGGGCTTGGGTTTGAGCGCATCCTTGTAAGCGATCGCGTTACCGCGCACGTGGTGACGCAGCACGTGCTCGAGCAGGTCCTGAAGTTTGACGTTGGAGGAGATGGCGATCGCGCGAAGTGCGGTATGCAGATCGTGGGGGATCCGCACGCCGACCATCTTCTGCTTGGTCGCAGGAGGAGGTTTGCTCACGGCGCGTCGACTTCCCCAGCGTTTTCAGCAGCAAGCATCGCTTCGGACAGGCGATTGAGCAGGTGCTTCTTGATGTTCTCAATGTGCTTGAACACCTCGCCGGGGTCGTGACCGGCGTTGATGAGCAGACCCTTGTTGATGGGGTCTGCCAGGGGTTCATTCGCGAGCCACATCAGGCACGCTTGCACATGGGGATGCGTTTTGCGGGTATTTTTGCGCGCCATCTTGAGGGGGTCCCCCTGACAATTGCGACAGACTAGACGAAAGTCACATTATACGTTTATGCGAAAAATGTGGATAATGCCATGCGATTGACCAAGTAGCCGTCCAATTAATGCAGTGGTCGAGCCGTTCCGACATCACGGTTGAGAGATTATGAAAGCGTCCAAAATTCCGACCGACCTGATCGAGGAGTTGCACCGACTTCGTGCGGCAAGCGCCGTAGCGGTGTCCAGAATGACGGCGGCCCTTGGTGATGGGGATCTGTCGGGTTCCTGGGTAGGCAAGCTGATCGGTTCACTCGGTGGCGTCGAAGCGCTGTTGTCGGTCGCACTCGACGAAGAGAAGCCTTCAAAGCACGCCAAAAAAATCATCTTGGTTGTGGACGACCAGGCGAGCACGCGCTTGATGATCCACAACTTGCTGGAAGGACACGGGTACTCCGTGGTAGAGGCCGATACTGTCAAGTCGGCGAAGGCCGCGCTCAGGTCGGGCAGATTCGACATGCTGGTGACGGATATCCACCTTCCGGATGGTACAGGTGTACAGGTCGCCGAATACGCGGCAGGGCGCAAAGCGATCGACGGACGCCGGCTGCCGGTGCTCGCGATTTCTGCCGACATGAATCCGAAAATCGTCAAAGAAGTCGGCGACCTCGGAGCGTCTTGGATTTCCAAGAAGTCGCTGCTGCAGGATTTGAAGTCTCATGTGCAACGTGCGCTGAGTCGAACGGAGGATGTGCCCAAGGGTCTTGACGGATCGGTCAACAAGAGCCAGCTCGAAACGATCACGTCAATGATTCCGAAAGCGGCAACGTATGTTGATCGGTCGCTGCAGGACATGCGTATTTCGGTTGAACAGCTTAAGCGCGCGCGCGAAGCAAAGGATGTGATCGTGTGGCGGGAGACCTGTCATGCGTTGCACGGCACGTCGATGCTGCTCGGCGCGAATCGCATGACGGATCTGCTTCGTGTCGCGCTCAAGGAAAGCGACAGCGAATTGGTGAAGAACATGGCCAAGCATGAGCGCGTGGCCGTCGCCGAGCTGGAAAGCGTACGTCGCATCTATAGCGCGGAAGTGCTCAACGCCTGATCCCGGCGTTTCCTCTTTGCAGCACCGGATAAAAAAGTCGAGAAATTTTTTTTCCGAGGAATTGGATCGAGCAAATAATTGCGGTACCGATCGATTGATTCGGTCTGGTTGAATGCACGTATTTCTCGAAAACCGCGGACTGATGCGGTTTCATTCTATTCAGGTCGGCTACTAACCGATCTTCATTTCAATTTCAAGACGCAAGCGTCGTTGTGACTGACTTCATCATCGGTCGCGATGTGTCGCCACGCGTCAGCCCTTGACACAGATCGTCAGTCCCGTGCACGATAGCGCCGTTCGCATTATAAGTTAATGCGAATATATGGCCCGCACGGGGGGTGCAGCGGCCAACAAGACAAATCACAAGTATCACTACTTCGACGCGCGCAGGGTGGGCGTAGGAAATGGTTGAGCAAGACTTGGCGTTATGGGCAGAGGATCTTCGCGTCCTCGGCCGGGAATATCTGGGCATCGTGCGTCGCGTGGTAACGGAGACGCCAACAGAAGCGATGAAGCTTTTTGGCGCGCGCCGCAAGGAATCGATGAATCGCCTGTGCCTGCTGACATCGACACAGATGGATTTGCTTCTTGAGCATGGCGGACTTCCTTTCGGCATAGGGGATGAGGATCGGCTGCATGCCGATTTGATTGATCTGGACCGCGCAGAGCCGTGGATTCAACTGCCCAAGAAGGTAGCCGCAGATTGTGAAGCGCTGCAGATGGCGTATTTCGAACGCATGCGCTCGATCGCTCGCCACTCACCTGGTACCGCAGCAAGCATATTTCGTCTGAAGAACTTGCACCGTGTTGTATTGCCGGTGAGCACCCTGTCTCTATCAGGATTGCGCAAAGTCGCCAAGCTCAACCACGCGATGGCGATCAACGTCAGCATTGCCTACGAGTTGCTGATTTCCATGCTCGCGTGCAACGTCAATGAAGAACGCTTCTCGATTGCCGGCGCCGCGGCCATTGCCGCCGGCGAAAATGCCGACTACTCGCTGGCCTCATCAAAAGGAATGGAAGAGTTGCAGGAAGTCGGACAGATGAAGTTGTTGGAGGCGGTATGAGAAAGTTGGACAAGGATACGAACCGCCTTTGCGCCAAGCGCTACAGCGGACAGGCCGCGATGGAAATTCTTCTGGCGAAGGGTACCGGTGGGTATGTCGCCTCCGATGTCGTTCGTGACGCAGAAGAACTGGCTCGTTATGGATTGCGCGGTTCGCAGCTCCAGCGATTGACCTCACTGCCGAGCTGCAATTGCAGAACACTGGTCGCCAAGTACGATAAGGCGAATCGCACGGGACGTCAGAAAAACAGTATTCGCAATTTGATCAATTCGCCGCTCAAGCAAATGGCCGTCAGTGCCTTCCTCGAACTTGTCGAACAGCAGCTGGATATGACGGAAAGTTCCAAGCTCGTGTCCTCGCACATGATCGCCGCGATCGAGTCCTTCGGATTCCGTTGCCCGGCACAGAAAGATCAGATGGACTGGGAGCGAGTGACTCATGCAGCGTTCCTTCTGGAAGAGGGGCATCTGCAGATGGTGAACTGCAAGATGTGCGCGACACGGCACGTGGTACACGAGATGAATGACACCGGGGACAGGACCTGCCCTCTGTGCCGAGTGGCGGCAAGCGTCACCCGGGTAAACGATGGCAAGAGCGGCGAAGTCACCCAGTTCCTTCGCGAACACCGTAAGAGCATCCCGACAGTGACCGATGCCCCAGGCATGCGCCGGGCACGTTTCCACTTTGCATTGAGCCTGGCCTCGGCGGGGTAGGGTTCTCCTCAGACTCTCTCTTTCTTTCTTTGCGTTTGAGCGCGGGGTGCGATATCTCAAAACGCGCGTGTTATCGGCTCAGTTTCAATAATCGTTACCCGGAAAAGCGCCCGTAGTATCGCCAGCATGAGAATCCATGCTGGCCTCTGTCTAATCCTTCTTCTCGTAATCCAAGTCGCCTCGGCAGCCGAGGAGACCCCGGACGTACGTGTTCAGTCAACGCACGCATCGCGCGCCGGCGAATACGCAAAGCACGATGAGGGCTGGTTCTTCTACAAAGACCCGTTGGAGTCCGAAAAGAAGAAGCCAATCCCAGTGCCTGTTCCCACCGAAAAAAAGCCGGCGAACGAAACGGTTGGCAGCGTTGCCTGGATTCGCGATCACATCGATGCAATTCGCGATCGTGCCATCGACTACCCGACGAAAGAAAACCTCGAGCTGTTCGCCTACGTCCAGAAAATGATGATGGACAAAAGTGAGATCTTCGCGACGAAATTTGTGCAGACTACGAACCAGGATCCGGCGCTCGATGAAGGCATCAACAATCCGCGCAGCAGCGTAGCGAAATCGGAGCAGTACGCTCAAATTGACGAGGCGTTCGATCGCATCCTGCACAAGCTAAGCCAGGATGTGGCGTTGTGGTACTTCTTCCGCTCGGATTGCCCGTACTGCGCAAAGGAGGACCCGATCCTCTCGCATTACATCGGCAAGTACGGGTTCTCGATATTGCCAATCTCTACCGACGGCGCGCCGCTGGCCGACGGATCATTCCCCGATTGGATTCCGGACCAGGGTCAGGCCACCTATCTGAACGTCAATGTCACGCCGACGATCTATCTCGTGCATCCGCCGAAGGACGTGATCCTCTTGTCGGTAGGCCTGAAGGCCGGCAGGGAAATGACAGAGCGAATCATCGACATCGCTCACGACCAGAAGTGGATCACGGATGATGAATACGACGATGCGGTGAAAGGTCTGCCGCACAAGTACCTCACGACCGCATTCGACCCATCCAAAATTGCCGATCCGGAGAATCCAGAAGAATTGTTGAAAGCATTTCGCGCGTCAGGAACCTACAGCGCGAAGTCGGCAGATCTGGAATCCATTGCCAATCAAACCGGCGGCTCGACCCCCATTCATTCGAAGAACAATTGATCGGAGATCCCATGAAGATCATCTGGAGCATCGCCCTTTTTGTGCTGACTTTCGGAGTCCTGCAATCCAACGATGTTCGGGCTGCCTCCGGGGTTGGTCAACAGTCTCAAAGCATCTTTTCGAACATGATGAGCAATAGCACGGATCCCTCCGTGTCCCTGAATGCGCAACGGGGTGTCATCACGGGAGGCTCGCTTACGATCCGAAATCGGATCACCAATGTCCCTCTGTACAACATCCAACTCCCGACTATCAATGCCGGTTGCGGTGGTATCGACGCCTTCATGGGGTCGTTCACTTTCATCAGTACCGACCAGCTCGTAGCAGCGTTGAGGAATATCGCATCGGCTGCCCTCGGGTATGCGTTTCAATTGGCGCTAAAAGCGATGTGCCCGTCCTGCGAAGACGTGATGTCGAAGTTGCAGGCAATGATGAACTCGTTCAATTCTGGAGCGATGAACAGTTGCCAGATTGCCAAGTCGGTAATGGACTCGACGGGGGCAAGTCAATCGATTACCGATGCCTTCAAATCGGTAGGACAGCAAACCGGCATCGCCGGGTGGACAAACAACTTCGACACCAACATGTGGGGTCATAACGACCAATCTACAAACAGTGTGTTCATGGCCAATGCGCCGGACATCGGCAAGAATCTCATGTGGGGGAACGTCGTCTGGCGCGTTATGCAGCAGCGCAACTCACTCGGTGCCTTCATCAATGGAAATAACAGTCTGCTTCAGGACTTGATGTCAATTACCGGGACGGTCGTGGTTTGCGTGCAGGGGCAGGGTGGTTGTGCATTGGGTGATACGTCAGGCGGGCAGTATGGGCCGCCAGCTCCGCAAACGACTCAGGTATTTGTGCCGCTGTTGAAGGTCCACGATTTGGTCTACGGCGACCCGTCCCTGGGGCCGACTCCCGCTTCGCGATATCAATGCGACACCGCAGTAGATCAGTTCAGCTGCCTGCAGCCTTCAGAAGTTTCGGCTAGCGATATCGTAGGCGTGAAGAAAATGATCGAGGACATCATGCTGGGGACCGGCGCAGGCGAAGGCATGATCGACGCGCTGTGGAACGGTGACCGGACAGCCACTACGCAGGAACAGGCACTCATGTTCTATGGCGGTGAGTACGTCCAGCTGGCGGTCAAATTGGCCAGAAAGAACACGACGGCCGCAAAAGATTTCGTCCAGATGTTTTCCGGTGTCATTGCGACCGAATTCGTTGTGGAACTCCTCGATGCAGACATCAAGATAGTTATGTCGGCGTTGAACGGACTCAACCAAAACGGAGTCAATGCCGGCGCAGTCAGTCAGACGCGTGAGATGGTGATCAAGGCAAGCAAGGACGCTCATGAGGATCTGATCAAGGAGTACGCCGCTGCGAAAAATAACGGTGCCGTGCTTGAGTATTTCAGCCAGCAAGTCGCAGTGATGGAAAAGAGTAAGTCACCTGTGCAGCCCGTCGGCACCAGTCACTAAGGAAGGATTCGTATCATGGCATTCGTCGGAGCTGTTGCGTGCAATTTCGGATCGTCTGGGATCTGCACCATTTATTCAATGGGTGATGGCACCTTCATGCACGAGGTGATCACAGCAGTTTCGATGCTGAGCTCTAGCAATGATTTGCTGATGCTCGGCAAGATTGGATTCGTACTTGGCCTCTTGTTGCTAGGTGTTCGAGGGATCATCCACCAGCGACTAGATCTTGGATACATGCTCGTCTCGATCATCGTGTTTGGCATCATGTTCGGCATGACGACAACCGTCCAGATTGTCGACGAGGCAGGTGCGCCAGGTGTGAACCCGGGAGCAACTTGGAACGTAAGCAACGTGCCATACGGCTTGGCCTTGGCAGGTGCTTTCATCTCAGGAACGGGCAAAGCACTTGCTGAAGAAATGGATACCGCATTTGGCTCGGTGAGCGGGTCAGGGCAGGGAAGCAATATTTCAAAGGGTGGCTTCGGTTCTTCGCTGCGATGGATTAACGCGGTAAGGAACTGGGAGCTTCCTGAAATCGACGACACGGGTGGCGAGGTCGCCTGGTACAAAGAAAATCTATCGAATTACTTGGCGAACTGTTTCATGTTCGCGGTCGACAATGGGCAGGCCGATGTCGGCAAGACATTCATGGTGGATGATCCGTTCGTATACGGTAATTCCAACACGGGTGGAATCGGTGTACAGAATCAGTTTCTGACTACCCAAGTCCGAGATTCCGTAGGTGTACACAATTTTCCGTGCAGCCAGGCTTTTAGTGGATTGCAGACACAGACGAACGGCGGGACTTTGTACAGTAAATTCGCGGATTCGATCGCGCCACGTGGCATGAAAATGCCGTTTAACATCAGCGTAGCCACCACGGCACTAAACGATGCTTTCAACGATGTGAATCTTGATGCAGCGAAAGCGCAGAAATACGTTTTCGACACGGCGCTGATGACGGCATGGACCGAGATGCTTCGGCACAACGGTCAGAGTTCTCCCTTGGACACGTTGAGCGACATCATGGTCTCTCAAGCTGCTCAACAACGCGCTACGCAATGGGCTGCGGCCGAGTCGATGTTCCGTCGTGTTGCGCAACCAATGATCGCGTTCTTCGAATCGATGTTCTATGCGTGCGCGCCGTTTATGGCGCTATGTATCGGTTTCGGAGCATGGGGTTACCAGATGATCATGCGGTACATGATCCTTTCGATCTGGGTGATTCTCTGGTTCCCGGTGCTTTCAATCATCAACATGTTCCAGCTCACGATGGTGAAGCATGCAGTTAATGCAATGACCATTGCTGGTACGCAGTTGAAACCAACGAGTGTTGCCGGCGTGGCATATCTGCAGAGTCAGGTTATCGATTGGCTTGCAACTGGAGCACTACTCGCATCATCAACTCCGGCTATCACATTGGCATTGATCTTCGGCGGCGCAGTATCGTTAGGCGCAATTGCTTCGAAGATGGGCGGAGATGCGCACGTCAACGCGTCGGCGGTTTCACCGGATGCCATCAAAAACAGCCCGGCTTTTGAACATGCCGCAATGAAAACGGGTAATACGGCTGGCGGAGTCGTCGACACAGGCGCAGCGATTCCGACGATTGGCTGGGGTGCAAATTCACAGACGGGTCTGCAGTCTGCTCAGCAGAGGGCAGAGCAGGCGACTGACCAAGCTGCACACACGCTCGCCACGTCAGTTCGCGATACGGCATCGTCGTCTAAGGTCGCGCAAGTGGGTGCCCAGGCATCTGCTGACAGCAGTGTGGGTCGTTCTCTCGACAATGTAGCTCAAATCGCAAGGCGTTACGGCGTCGATCTGGGGGACTCCTCTCAGAGCACTATTGCTCACGGCGTCTCTTACAGCGTTGGCGGCGATGCGGGTTTAAGTGCAAGTGCCAAGGCAGGCACACCTGGTTCTAAGCAACCTGATGCCAAAGGCGGTGAAAAGCCCTCCGCGCAGGCTTCGGCTAGTTTGGGAGGCAAAGCCAGTTACAACCAAGAAACCGGTCGTCGCGACACAGATGCTGTCAATGTGGGCGAGAATTTGAATCAGGCCGCTTCCAAACACAGCGACCTGAAGTACGCGATGCAAAATGCCTTCAAGGAGATGGCAACGACGGCAGCGAGCCAAGACGGTAAGCTCGGGTCGGAACTTGCTCACAATACCGGGTGGCAAAAATCGAATTCCGAAGCGTCGTCGGCGCAGGATACTTTCAACAAGTTCTCCGGGTTCTCAACTTCGTCCTCGATCAACAATTCAATTCCCGCCAATGTGTTTGGCGAGAACATGCAAAAGAATGACCCGTCCGGACAAAAGCGCGCCGAATTGACTGAAGCTGCAACTCGTAGCGTCGGCTCGGCGGCAGTGAATGCGGCATACAACTCACTATCAGGTTGGTCAGGCGACGAGTCGACCAAACGTGCGGTAGCAGCTCAGATGGCGCTGATGGGAGCTCCTCACACGAAGCCTTATGAGAGCGGCGGCGACGGAACGGTTGATCGTGAAGCGGCCGCGATGAAGGGTTGGGCGTTGGGTGGCGGCATGGGCTCCTCGATGTCGGGAGGAGCATTTGAAGCTGGCCAAGGTGCAACAAGCAATTCAGGTGTCGCGTCCGGTCTCCACGTTCACGGTGGCGTTCGCGAGGATGTGAATAGTAATGCACATGGCGCGTCGTCAACGCCTGGCCAGGTTGAATCTCGTGCGCAATCGATGTTCACGCATGGAGGTCAGGAGGCAGCCAAAGCCGAGGCGATGCATACGGCGGGCGTGAATCCGGATACTGAGCGGAAAGCCGATGCTGTCAAATCCGCTGATGGAAAGGCAGCGACAGACGCCTACTACAATGAAGGTGCGATCAATGCCAACGTGGATAAGGAAAATTATCACGAAGGCATGACCAATCACGGCTCGGTGTCGCCTTTGTCGGATACCGCGGCAAGCGCAGGCAGCTTTGCGGGTGGCTTTGTTGGTCGCCTGGCTGATGGTGTGTTTGGTTCTGGTCGACAGGAAGCGACTAGCTTGTCTCAACTGAGAATGGAAGCTGGAAGTGGCAAGTCAATGAGTCCGGAGCAAACTGCTCAAAGCGAGCAGGCTTTCCAGGATGCGCAGGCAAAAGCCCCGTTCGTTAACAACGCTCCTGCAGTCCATTCGGCAGTGCGTGACGTAACCGCGGGATTCTTGATGATGCAGTCGAATACACCAATTGCGCCTGGCGATCGAGCGAAAGTTCAAGAGGGTCTGAATTACCTGATGGATCATGACCCAGAGCGTTTGCAGATCTTGCAGCAGAAGGTGAACTCAAATGGCTTGAGCACCTCCCAGCACGATACTGCGAAAATGAGTTCTGAGTTGGGTATTTCAGACCCGGTTGATCGCTTCCCGTATAACAAATAGGCGATCCACTAAACTACTTTCCGACTTCGCAGGATGTTCCCGCAATGGGAACATCCTGCGGGAATCAGTCCCAGCGAGTCGACCGACCGTAAGCGTCGAAATTCCCCTGGATCATGTAGTGTGGCGTTGACGGGTTGGGAACATCGTCCGACCACAACTTTGAACCCATTGGATTACTCGCGTCATCATCATCATCTGAGACAGCCACCCGGCGACCTCGGTTAGAGGTCGATCCGAAAATGGCTTTCGCAAACATCCAGACGATGCAGCCTGCGAAGGCGAGAAGGATTAATCCATAAATCATGGTGATTTTTTACCACACGATTCCTCTAGTCGCAAAGTTGCTTTCTCGCCGAAGGCTGTGATAGGTTAAGAACTGATCTGAGCACCTTGCTCAATCTCACTGGGGTACGTTCCCCCGCCTTCCTTCCCTCTGGGGCCATTGCCCCGACAGGGACCTTGGCCTCTCCCACCTTGGAGTCGCCATGCCTACAGTAGTACTGTGCCTTGCGTTTTCCGCATGGGCGTACTTGATGATCCGCGGTTTCAGCTCTTGGATTTTCCCGGAAAAGAAACCGGATACCCGCCCTTGGCTCAACGGGTATACATTTTTGGACGACAACCTTGAGAAGCTGCCGAAACTTTCGTTGGTTGATCTTGGAGAGCCTGCTGTTCCATTCGCAACATTGGAAGCATTGCCTTCCGAGCCGGTAGTTGCGACGGAAGTGCCAAACATGAATTCGATTGTCCGCAGCCTCGAAGAAGAGTTGCTGCCATCTCTCGAATCTCGTCAGGTCGAGCCCGTAGCAGAAGAATCGAGCCTCGATACGAAAGCAATTTTCGATCCCCAAGAATGGATCGTTTCCGAATCCCACTACAACGATTGGGACTAGCGGTAAAAACACCTCCGACCTTCCAAACCCGGCTTGCCGGGTTTTTTCTTTTGTGAAGTCCGCAATGGACATTGCTTGGGTCGTTCGATCGACTACTTCGGCGGCGGCCAAAAGGAATGCGCGGCGGCGCGCCCGGCCGTGTTGTGGTTCTTCGCGCGCCCCCAGGTGCAAATCACCGAAACGGCCCTGTTATCGGCTCAGTTTCAATAGTAGTTACCTTGCCGGGCGCCTTTATGGTGTGCATCAGCCGCACCGTAACGGAGATATCCCGTGGAGCCCATTCGTTTTCCCAAGTACATCGACACCCCTCAGCGCCTGCTTTTTTGGACCGCTGATCAGATGGTGCCGTTCTCGGTCATCGTAGTGATCGGCATGCTGATGAAGTCGTTGTTCTTGTCGATCATCGTCGGCTGCCTCGTCAGCATGGCCTTTACGCGTTACCGCGATTCGCGCCCCGACGGCTTCCTGATTCACATGGCCTATTGGTACGGAATTCTCGTGCCCAAGGGCCGCTCGATCCTCAGCCCATTCCATCGAAGGATTTTCCCCGCATGAAAGCAGACGACTATCGTAATTCATTTGATGGCATGCGCCATGAGCGTCGTATTTCGCGCCTGGTTTTGCTCGGCCTGACCTTTTCCCTGGTGATGTGCCTGCTCTACATCAGCACACGCGATGCCACGGTTGTGATGATTCCTCCTGGGTTGTCTGAAAAGGGTGAGGTGAGCAAGACGACCGCGAATTCCGCCGTGAAAGAAGCGTGGGGTGCGTTCATCGCCGAATCGCTCGGCAACGTGACGCCGGAGAACGCCGATTTCATCGCCAAGAATTTGGGGGCGATGATCGACCCGTCTGTCTACAAAAAACTGATGGAAGTGATCGGACAGCAGTCGCAACTGGTCAAGGACGAGCAGGTCACGCTGCAGTTCGCCACGAATGCCGTCTTCTATGTCCCTTCACAGGACGTCGTGGTCGTGAGCGGTGAATACACGATCCGCGGCATGCGTCAGGAAGAGACCCGCAAGGTAATGACCTATGAATTGGGATTGCGCGTGCGCAATTACAACGTGGCGTTGACGTCGCTCGATTTGTATGAAGGTCCGTGGCGTCCAGGTGTGGATCGCGAAAAGATGAAAAAGGACGCGGAAAAAGCCCAGCGCAAAGTCGCTGACCGCTAATCAAGGAGAACGTGATGATTCGCAAGTTCCACATTGCCGCCTTGTTGTATCTCAGTGTTTCGGCTGGGTACGCGCAAAACGCACCGACGCAGCTGCCGGTTGGTCAAGTCAACCCGAATGATCCGACGATGCAGGGCGCGCCGAGCGCGCCGGCGCCGGCCACCGGTCATCCGCAGATGACCCCGGAAGAAATCCGCGCAGCCGAGAATTTGAACGCGCAGGTGGCCCAACAGTACGCACAAGCCGCACAGGCCGGTGCGCCGATCGCAACACCGCCCGCGGCTGCAAAGCGCACTGGCATAAAACCTCCACCGGAAACCATCTCGATCAAGCCGGGCGTTAATGCCGTTTTCGGTATTGCCCAAGGTCATCTGAATCGGTTGGTTACGCCGTTTCGCAATCCGGTTGTGAAAACAACGGCGGTGGCAGCGACGTCGATCGAGAAGAACATCGTATACGTGTCGACGAACAACTCAGAACCGGTTGGTTTCTACATCCATGATGTGAGCGATCCGCTCGATGCGATCTCCGTCACGATGGTGCCGTCGGACATTCCGCCGATCAGCGTGACGTTGAACCTGGTTGGCTACACGGAAGCAAAAGACGGCAGCGTAACGGCGATCGCCGGCGATCCGAAATTGGCCAAAGGCTGGGAAACGGGATCTCCGTTTGTCGAAACACTCAAGAACACGTTTCGCAGCCTCGCGAAGGGGATGATTCCTGACGGCTACTCGTTCGAAATCGTACAGGGCTGGACGAAAGCGATGCCGCGGTGCACGACCAGCGGTTTGCGCATCGAGCCCAAGCAGCTGCTGCAGGGCTACAACATGCAAGTCGTCGTGGCACGCGTCACAAACTTGTCCGACAGTTCGATCGACATCAACGAAAACACGTGCAATGACGATGCCGTGGTCGCTGTTGCCGCGTGGCCGGTCTACACGATCCCACCGCGCGGGGCGACGGAGTTATATGTCGCAGTTCGCAAGCTCGAGGAGCCGAACGCTGATCAGGTGCGTCCTTCGTTGGTTGAGGGAGCGCTCTAATGGCCAGTTCGAATTCTTCTGGTGGCGGTGGGTGGCGTGAAAAGTGGGACAAGCTTAGTCCTAAGAAAAAACAGCAAGTCACCACATTCGGTGCAATTGCTGGCGTGATCGTTCTTGCGACAGCGCTGCTTTCCGGCGGTGGTCACTCTCAGCGCAACGCGTCGGAGCAGAAGCTTCCCAACGAACTCCTGCAGAAAGATTCGGCGCGTGATCTCGGTTTGACGGGTGTTGCCAAGGATCTGGACACTGTTCGCACCGACATGCAGCAAAAGGACGAGCAGATCTCCAAGCTGCAGGGGCAACTCGAACAGCTGCGTCGTCAGCAGGGTAAAGGTTCCTCCGCCGATCCGGCCATTCAATCCGAACTCAAGGAACTGCGTCAGCAGATCGAAGAGTCGAAGAAAACGGGCAGTCTGTCACCCAATCCGAACGCCGTTTCGGCGGCTGCGTTGAGCGGCCCGGCGCGCGCCCCCCTGGCACGTGGTGGTGGTCCGACAGGACCGATGACAGGACCGATGCAACCCGCTCAGGCTCCTGGTTCGCATGGTGCGACACCTGTCGTAGCGTCGCCGTATGGCGCTATTCGTACCGTTAGCTCATCGGGTGATTCAGCCAACGGTGGTTTTTCATCGAATCCGCAGGTACCGGCGAAGGCCTCGACGTATTCCGACGACAAGGTCCCCACGCAGTACATTCCGAGCGGCTCGATCATGACCGGCGTGATCATCACCGGTTTGGACGCACCGACGGGCAAGCAGGCGATCAAAGATCCAATCCCGGTTCTGATTCGCATCAAGCACGACGCAATTCTGCCGAACCGGTATCTGACTGATGTGAAGGAATGCTTCCTGCTCGCATCGGGACACGGCGACCTCGCGTCCGAGCGCGCGTACTTGCGAGCGGAAAGCATCAGCTGCATCCGCACTGACAAGAAAGTCATCGACATCAAGGTCGAAATGTTCGCGGTGGGGCCTGATGGTAAAGCCGGTGTTCGTGGACGACTCGTTTCCAAACAGGGACAGCTCATTGCCAAGGCATCCCTCGCCGGTGTTGCGCAGGGCTTCGCGAACTCCTTCCGCGGAAGCCATTACCAGCTGGACATCACTCAGCCCAACTACGGCCAGGCGGCCGAAAGCGGCGCCATCAGTGGCGTTGGATCAGCCTTCGATCGCATTGCCAAGTACTACCTGGATTTGGCTGACCAGATATTCCCGGTGATCGAGATCGATGCGGGACAGAAGATTTCGTTCGTGATGGTGAAGGGAGAAAGCATGGGGACGCTGAAGTAACCACCGAAACGGCCTTGTTATCGGCTCAGTTTCAATAGGCGTTACCCGTCCAAGTGCTTTTACTGTTGTATTCATGGAGAACACGATGAAAAACCTGATTGCGCTGTCCCTGATCGCTGTGGCTGCCTCGATGGCCGGCTGTGCGACCAACAAATACGCGTGCCCGCACCCGAACGGCGTCACCTGCATGGCCGCCACGGACATCTACAAGGCGACTAACAACGCCGATGAGGTCAAGGGCATCGATCCGGCGGAAGCCAAGCGCCTGGCGCGCGAAGGCAAAGCCGCGGGAAAAGTTGCATCCCCGTCGCCGGCGGCGGAGATAACTGACGCAGCGCCGGCAAGTGCCACGACGACGCGCTCGCGTCCATCCAGTGGCGTGGTCATTGAGGGCGACACCCTTGCGCTCACCGACGCCCCGGCAGCGCAGACGTACGCAATGGCTGCGCCGGTGCCGGTCGACAGCAACGAACCCTATCGAATCCCCGCAAAGATCATGCGGATCTACGTTCGTCCATGGGAAGACGAAGGTCATGACCTTCACATGGGCGGATTCATTTTCACGGAGATTGAACCCCGTCGTTGGTCTGTAGCGCCGAGCGCGTTCCATGCCGACAGCCGGACGTTCGAACTCCTTGAAGCTCCAAAAACGGATGCGGCGCAAGAAGCGAATTCCAAGGGTCCAGCGGTTGCCACGCCGCCGGGTCCTCCGCAAGGAGTGATGGCACCACCCAATCACACTGGAAAAGGAACCAACCAATGAAGATGCTGCAGAAGTCCAAAAACCTGATCTCACGCTACGGCCTCCTGGTCGCCACCCTGATGGTTGTCGCCGCTTCCGCGAACGCGGGCACGGGCGGCGCCTCGTTCAACACGATCTATCAGACGATCCGTGACTGGGCCGAAGGCACGCTGGGCAAGATCCTCGCGATTTCGGCGTTCATCATCGGCATGGGTATCGGCATCGTCCGTCAGTCGATCCTCGCGATCGTCCTCGGCCTCGCCTTTGCCGTGTCGATGGCCTACGCGCCGGCCGTCATCGATGGCGTGTTTACGTTCGCCCTGTAATTCAGCCGGGTCGTTCTGACCCGACTTCGCTCGTCGTGTTTCCCCCCTTTGGCCGTTCGGCGGCCCAAGGGGGCTGCACACCAAACCGTTCAAGGAGACCGCTGTGGGCTACGCAGATAAACAGGAAGCGCTCGTGCGCTATTTCGGTGTGGTGCATGCATTCGACGAAGCACAAGAATTATTCACTATCTCGCCGGACCGAATCGGTTTTGGTGTGATCTGTTCACCCATTGCCGGTATGGACCTGGCGATGTCCGAGTCGTTGAACGCGCTGCTGAACATCCAGTTTCCGCGCGACACGCTCATGCAGTTTTCGATGTACGCCTCGCCGGACATCGAGGACGTCATGCACTCTTTCCGAGTGATGCGTGGCGAAGAGAAGGATCCGATCCTCACGGAAATCTCGCGTCAGCGCATGGCATTTCTTCGCGATCTCACGCGTCGCCCGATCGGCCAGGTTTCCGGCGCTCGCCTGCGCCAGCTGCGCTTGTGCATCACGGTGCAGATTAAACATGGCGTGGAAGAGCCGACGAAGGAAGAACTGTACAAGCTGCGAGAGTACGTGCAGACGTTCCATGCAGCGCTCAAGAGCGTTGGATTCCGCTTCGAACCGCTGAATGCCGATAAGTACAAGCGCTTCATGGAGACCGTGCTCAATCATGGCCCGGATGCGTTCTGGCGTCAGTCGCCGTGGAGCCAGTCGGAGAAGGGGCAGCTGCTGTGCAACCAGCTCCTCGATCTAGACACCGCGCTCGACGATCACGAGAAGCAGTTGACGCTGGGTGACCACACCCATGTGCGAGTGCTCTCGGTCAAGCGCTACCCCGATTTTGTTTACGCCGGGATGGCCGGTCGCTATATGGGCGACGTCATGCGCGGCGCCAAGGCGATTCGCGATCCGGTGCTGTTCACCGTCAACATCATCTATCCCGACCATGAGTCGCTGCGCGGCAAAATTTCGCGCGACTTCGCGTGGGCGCAAAAGCAGACCGAAGGCCAGCTCGCACGCTTCATTCCGGAATACGCGCGCAAGGCCGAATCGCTTGGCACTGCGATGGAAGCCATCAACGGCGGCGATCGAATCCTGTACGCCTACATTGGTTGCGCGATCTTCGCCGAGTCCAACGATGCGGCGATCCAATCGTCTACCGAAGTGGCCGGCATGTTCCGCGAGCTCGGTTACCAGATGATGGAAGACCGCTACATGCTGCGCACGCAGTTCTCGCAGCTGCTGCCGTTCGGTGCTGAAGCCGACATCCGCGAATCGCTGTCACGGTATCGCACCGTGATGACACGTCACGTCGTGCCGATGCTTCCCGTCGTGGGAACCTGGCGCGGCACGGGCACTCCGTTGCTGACGCTCATCGCGCGTGACGGCCAACTGATGCCGTTCAGTCCGTACGATTCAGACGGCAACTACAACATGGTCATCGCGGCGCAATCGGGTATGGGTAAGTCCTACCTGGCCAACAACATGACCACGAACTTCCTCACCGTCGGCGGTCGCGCCTGGATCATCGACAAGGGCTACAGCTACAAGAAGATGTGCTCCATGCTCGGTGGCCAGTACATCGAGTTCACAAACGAAACGGATCTGTGCATCAACCCGTTCGGCATCGTGCACAACTTCACTGACGAGGTAGACATCCTGTCTTCCCTCATCGCCGTGATGGCGGCGCCGAAGGCGGGTCTGGACGATTTCCAGACTTCCGCGGTGACGCGTGTGCTCACCGAACAATGGAATTTGAAGCATCACGACCTGCAAGTCGATGATCTTGCGGCGGCTTTCCTCGCCGAGAAAGACGATCGAATCAATGATATCGGCAATCAGCTGTTTGCCTTCACCACCAAGGGCCAATACGGCAAGTACTTCAACGGCCAGAACAACGTGAACATGGAAAACCGGCTCGTCGTACTCGAGCTGCAGCAGCTGTCCGGCCGTCCGCATCTGCAGCGCCTGGTGCTGCTGCAGCTGATGTATCAAATTCAGCAGGGCATGGACCGCTCGCCGCGCGACATGGCCAAGCTGCTGCTGATCGACGAAGCGTGGAATCTGCTCGCTTCGAAGGAAACCCAGGACTTCATCATCGGCTGGTACCGCCAGCTGCGCAAGTTCGGCGCGTCGGCGGCGATCTGTACGCAGTCCGTCAACGACTTCTACACCAATGAGGGCTCCATCGCGATCATGGAGAACTCCGCACATTTGCTTCTGCTCGGCCAGAAGCCGGAGTCGATCGCCGCGGTACGCCGCCACGGTCGCCTGGAAATGTCCGAAGGCGAATTCAAGTTGCTCGAAACCGTGCACACAGTGCCCGGCGAGTATTCGGAAATCATGGTGCGCAACGCTTTTGGCACCGGTGTCGGCCGCCTCGTGGAATCGCCGTTCAACAACCTTCTGTACTCCTCGCGCGCCGCAGATGTCACCGCGATCGAGGGGTATCTGCGCCAGGGCATAGATCTGGTCAAGGCGATCAACCGAGTTCTCGTTGATCGCGGCTTGTCGGTGGATGACGCAAGTAACGTGGTCAAGATCGACCAGCGGAAGGCCGCATGAGCGACCAAGCCAACATGGACGTTGATTCGGGGCGTGTACGCCAGGATTTCTCACCGACGACATTTGTCGTTTTGATCCTGTGGCCGGTCGTTGTGGCGCTGCTCGCGATCTACTTCGTGGCGCCGCGGGTTCTGCATCTGGATACGCTGCGCGCGGATGTCGGCGCACGTCCCCCGATCGCCGTGATCGACGTGGATGGCGCGATCGCCAACACCCTGGCCGATAAGCCGTCGAACGAGAAGTTGGTCGAAGCACAGCAAAAAGTGCAGGACGCCGCGCGTAAGCTGCGCGAAGCCGGTTACATCGTGCTGGATTCGAAAAACGTCTTTGCTTACCCGGCGGACTTCGAGGCCAAGCCATGACGGCTGCGATCGCGACAGTCGGACCTTCGGCCACTCGCAAGCGCTGGACGCCCTGGACCGTCATCAACATCACCTGCGGCGCTTTCCTCGGATGGGTGGCGTTCTACGCGGTCCTCGGTTCGTTCATCCACTTCGGCTTTGATCCGCAGGAAAACCGTTGCTTGCCATGGCGATTGTTCATCGTGCGGACGGCGGCGCCGACTTCGGTCCACCGCGGTACGCTTTACCAGTACTACGCCGAACACATTCCGTTGATGCCGGAAGGCACGCGTGTGGTGAAGTACGCGGCGGCGGTTGCCGGCGACACGGTGGATGTTGATGCTGACGGTGTTCGGATCAACGGGACCAACTGGGGACCGCTCAACAGCCTGGTCCTGGACAAGGCTCACTTGACCGTCCAGCAGGTCACGACACATTACGTCGTACCGGCCGGCAAGGTCCTGATGCTCGGCACGCTGCCGCGTAGCTACGACGGTCGCTATTTTGGGTTGATTCCCACTCAGCAACTGTCGGGAAAGGCATTCGCCATATGGTGATGTTTCGCGCGCTCCTGTTGAGTGTATTCGCGTGCGCGAGCGTGTACGCACAATCACCGGCTCCGGCGGAGCCGCCGGCGTCGACGACCGCTGCGCCAACAGCCGATTCGTCCGTCGATGCCATTCTCAAGCGTTCCGCCGAGGCCGTTCAACACCCCGAGCAGGTCGCCGGCAGCGGATGGCAGGAACACGCCGATGCGGTGACGAAGCAGCAGATCGAGCAGAACGCCGATGTGCTGAAAAGCATGCAACAAAACCAGCAGAACATAGTGCGCAACGCGATCAACGACACGGCACGCCAGTACAACCTGCCGGGTCTTGCCACGACTGACAAGAAATCCGAAAGCGTGCACTACCGGATTTTCGCCTCGCAGTCCTTGGGCGAAAACGGTCTGCGTGAAATATTTGAAGTGGCCGCGCTACACCCGGATCTCGTCGTTTCGTTCCGAGGAATGAAGCCGGGCCAGACGCTGCGCGATATGTCCGAGTTGCTCGGAAAGTTGCTGCACAAGGTTGCGCCCGATGGCGCGCAGCTGCCGGCGATCGAGATTAATCCGCCGGCCTTTGCCGATGGCAACGTCACCGAAGCGCCGACGCTCGAGAAGCTCGACAAAGGTGGTCATGCGTTGGCGGTCGTGCGCGGGGTGACGGATCCAGACTGGATCGACAAGCAGGTGGCTGGGAAAAAGACCGGCGATCTGGGCAAGCGCGGCGAGGTGTTTCCGGTGGTCGAGGAAGACATGCTCGCCAAGCTGCAGCAAGCGGCCAAATCGTTCGATTACCACGCCTGGGCTGACAAGGCCGGGCAAGCGTATTGGGATCATGTGCCGTTCGTAGATCTGCCGCCGGCGACACAGGCGCGCCAGCGTTCCGTCGATCCGACCATCGAGGTCAAGGACGACATCGTGACGCCTGACGGTCAGTACATCGCGCACAAAGGTGATCGCTTCAATCCGTTGACCGACGGTCCCGGTTTTCACCAAACCGTTCTGGTGTTCGACGGCTCCGATGCCAAGCAGGTGGAATTTGTTGCGAAATTCGTCAAGGCCAACGCCGACAAGAAGGTGACGCTGATCACCACCGGTATCGACCGGCATGAAGGATGGGAAGGCTTCAACCAGTTGCAGAACAAGGCGGGACGCGCTGTGTACCTGCTCAACAGCGTATTCCAGGACACATTCCACATCGAGCACGTTCCATCGATCGTTTCCGCGAAGGATGCGACGTTCATCGTGACTGAAGTGCCGGTGCATCAAGGAGGGGCAGGGTAATGCTCAAGCTGACTCGCAAACGCGGCGAAGGATTCAAGATCGGGAAAGAAGGGTTCCTGTTGGGCGACCGCATTCACATCAAGGTGCTGGGTGTCGAGAACGGCATCGTGACCGTCGGCATCGACGCGCCGCGGGATCTGAGCATCTTGCGTGACGAAGTGATTGCTCGCATCGAAAAAGAACGCAGGTCAAAGGACGTCGAAGACACTGCTTCACCCCAAGAGGCCAATCATGCGTCAGTGGATCCGTAATCGTTTCGCTATCCTGCTGCTGATCGTGATGACCACGTTCAGCGCAGGCGTATCCGCGCAGGGGCTGCCGTCGGCACTCAATGCGACTTGCCCGAACTCGAATTTCTTTTCGGGCGCGGCGTATTCGAACATCTGCTGGATGTGCATCTTCCCGATCCGCATCGCCGGCGTGCCGATGGGGCCCGGCGGATATCCGGATGATGCAGCGGCACCGTTTTGCGTTTGTCCAGGCAAGACATTCGGTATTCCTTCGCCCGGGTTCACGCTGGGGCTGTGGGAGCCGACCCACCTGATCGAAGAAGTGCGCCAGCCGTGGTGCTCGCCGATCCTGGGCAAATCACTCATCACGACGACGACCTCTGCGGGCCTGGCCGATCTGGCGCGATGGGGTGGGGTACAAGGACAGGCGTCGGACCAGACTTCCGTCTCGGCGGCGTTCTACAACTTCCATTGGTGGATGTACCCGGTCAACGCGATCATCGATGGCGTCGTCGGCAACGTGTGCACGCGCGCCGACGGTGGTTACGACATGGACATCGCCTATCTGTCAGAGCTAGATCCGACGTTCATCGACGACGAGCTCGCGCTCTACACGCAGCCGGAAGCAGCGCTTTTTTCCAACCCGACAGCTATAGCCGCCTGCGTGGCTGATGCGGTGGCGGCAACTGTCTACAAGCCGATCGCGCTGATGTATTGGTGCGCCGGTTCCTGGGGCATGAGCTACCCGTATACGGGACACATCGGCAGTTCCGATTCGCCGCCTCGACACACATCGCTTGCCGCGTTCCGAGGATTGGCAGCGATGCATCGTCGCGCACTTGCCAAGCGAACGTATGGCGACGATGCCGTTTGTTCGGCACACATCGATCTGATGATGCAGAAGCAGCAGTACAAGTTCCAGACGTTCTATCCGATCCCGGAAGTCACCAGCAATCACTGGCTCGGCGCGTCGACGATGCGGTGGGGCGAGTGGCGCAATATTCCGTTCAAAGGTGAGGATTTTGTCTACGTCCAATGGACGTGGAAAGACTGCTGTATAACGCTGTACTAGCTTGATTTATAAAGTAATTTTACCGTTTTTATTTGATGGTTTCAAGGGAGCCGGTGTGAAAACAATTCAATTTAATCTTTGCGCCGCCCTATGGATGTTTTCTCTTGGGACCCTAGCTTTTGGGCAAGCCGCGCCTGTTCAACCCGTTGCACCGCGACAGGATTGGCAGAACAGCTGGTACACCGGTGAAGGTGGTTATTTAGGTGACCAGGAAGCCAAGACGACTGGCAATCAGTCGTATTGGTACAACGGCGATCAGAACAATCCGACGAACGATGACGGCGTCGCGTTCTCGACCAAGCAGGGGTACTACTACCTCAACACCCAGCACATGGTCCCGCACACGGACGACGTGGCCACGCAGGTGAGCAAGTACACCGCCAACGGCGCGCACGCCTCGGATCTGCACGCCATGCGCGACATGACAAACACTGAGACCGCGCGCATGCAAAAGGATACCGGCGCGATGGGTCAAGCGATGTCGATGAACAACAACTCGACGCTGAGCAAGGATGCGCAAAAGCCGTACGTTGCGGGAAGTGCCGGCTTGTTCCGTGGCGTGAATGCGATGAACTCCGCAGGAAACAATACGCTCCTCGCCGAGACGTTTTCTGGTTGCTCGGACTCGATTCAGCAAGTTACCGGCACGGATGGTGGTAACCAATACCAGACGAAATCCTGTTCGTTCGTGCAACTGAAGTTCACGCCCGGTGTTGTGGCGCATGTTTTCCGTACGGTCACGGCGACGTTCCCGAATGTGTGGGACATCGAGGATTTTACGAATCAGACGGTAGCTTCAGGAGCATCCGTAACCATGACCGGCACGCTTTATGGCTACGAGCATCAGGACAACTGGCCTTCGACGACCAATTTTCTCACGGATTTTACGGTCGATTTTTTACAGATCACGAACCCGTACGTGGGGCCGCCGGCATCGGAGTTTTCGTACGTCGTTAATACGATGCCGACGGCCGCGAATAGCTGGTACTACAGCGTGACAGTGACGCGCAACGCGGCGGCGACGCCCCTGCCTGCCTATGACGATCCCAGCTATGCGGTAAACATCCGCTTCCACTGGGACTACCAGGGCGACCCGATTTATAACTTCACGCCACCGAATTGCGATTCGGGCGACTGCACCATCCAGGGAGATGAGTTTTGCAAAGCGAAGTGGACGTGTAACTCCAAGGCCCCGGTGATGTCGACAAACGGGTATTTGGTGCCCCTCACTGCCTTCAACGACACGACGCCGGGCCCGCTGTACACGTTGAACCAGTTGCTAGATCCGAACTACACCGCCGACATGCAGACCGACCTGATCTGCATGGACGCCACCGAGACGATCGATTGCAGCGGCATCTACTCGGGCACCTACTGCGTACCGAGCGATCCGACCAATCCCAACAGCACACCCGTTTGCAGCACCGTGCCGCCGCCAACGGATGGTTCGTTGCCGAACGATTGTCCGCAGATTGCCGCAGATCCGACTTGCCACGAAGCAGGCGAGGTATGCGCGGACGACGGCCAAAGTCTCATCGACGGCTACTGCTACGTGATGACCAAACAGTACGTGTGCTATGTGCCGACGACGGTAGGGAGCGGAGATGTCACCACTGTCACGCAGTGCCCGGGCAACCAGCCGTGCATGGATGGTAGCTGTACCACCTACGACAAGCGCAACGAGCATGGCTACTCGCGCACAAAAGCTCTAGGTCAGCAGGTGATCGCCCAGCACTTCCTCAATGACTGGGAAACCAACGACGAGTATACGACCGATCCTTTGAACCTGACGGATAACTCCAACGCTGGCCCTCCGGCGCAGCAGGCGGCCGCGGCGATGGCCGACTACCAGCGTTTGCTGAAAGCCCAAGAGCGAAAGTTGAAGGATCACCCGAGCGGGGCGGCGAAGTTGCTCGACGCCGCCAAGGAAGTCAACGACACATCAAAACCGTCTGCGGCCGCCGGCGAAAAGGACAAGGAGTGACTGCCATGATGATTTCCCAGCGGTTTCTCGCTTTGCTTGCCATCGCCTGCACCTGCACCGCGTCGGCACAGACATCAAGTGATCCGTGGCCGCCGGCGACGGCAAAAGAACAGGTCCAGTGGCATACGCCGACGGAGCCACCTCCACAGGGTTACTCCACGCCCAATATCGATCCGGATTTCGCATCGAAGATCCAGTTCTTTCCCGGACACGCCAAGCATTGCAGCAATCTGCTCGGTGGGTTGCTCAAATGCTGTCGTGAGCCGACTCCAGACGCACAAAAGGACTGGTGGAAGCTGTATGCGCAGAACGTCCGCCAAGGCTTGGCCGGGCAGCTCGCGTGCTTGGGCAACACGTCGGGAGCCGCGCAACAGATGAACGGCAGTGCGAACTACAGCACGCTGCAGAAGAGCCTGACCTCGAATTCCGAAACCGTGAACGGCGGCGGACAGCCGGTGGCCTGCAGCGCCGGCAACACCGTGCACGACACGCAGATGCAATTCCTGAATCAGGAAGAGACGACCATGAAGCCCAATCTGGGCTGGTACTGCAATGATGAGGAATTCCAACTCGCCGTCATGCGCAACACCGGCGAGTGCCACTATGTGGGCACACGCTGCGCCACGAAAGTGCTCGGGTTCTGTCTCGTCGAGAAGGAGACGTATTGCTGTTTCCACTCTCCGATTAGCCGAATGATCCGCGAGTCGATGCTGTTGCCTGGGCAAAACATGGGGACGGCAAAAAATCCGGAGTGCCAAGGCATTTCTGCGGCACAGTTCCAAAGCATGAATCTCAATGGGATCGACATCAACGAGACCGAGGCGCGAATGCAGGCCGGCAACTTCCCGCCACAAGTCGATGGCCACAATATGGAATCGGAGATGACCGGTGGCGGAAGCACCATCGGCAATCTTGGTCGTGAAACGCTGACGCAACGAACCGACCAGCGCGTGGCCGGCATGAACATCGCCGCGAGCCAGGCCGCCATCACGGCGAATGAATCCATTGCCTTGCCGACGACGAGTACGCAATTGCAGCCGTCTGGGACAGGGCAGATTACGTTTGTCAGTGGGCACATGACGGCCGATTGCAGCAACTCGTTGGTGCTTCAGCTCGAGGTCTCGCGAAATGGTGGGCTCGGTGCCGTTTCCGCAACGGTGCAGCCTGCGGTTTCGTATGCGACCAATCTTTATCAGCCGTTCGCACCGGTCACTCTGAACTGGGCAAGTGGTGACACCTCGATCAAGAAGGTGCCTGTCACGTTGATCGCATCGCACATGGGCCTGAACACGATCTTCTTCAACCTGGTCAACCCGACCGGTGGCGCGGTGATCACGCCTTTCAACTCGGAATGGGTCGATTACACCTGCAACTGATGGTTCGAATCATTCCCCGACGCTGGCCGGGAAATGGATTTTTCAACTAAGGATTTCGTGCCAGCCTAACCCCCAAGCTCAGGAGTATCGCAATGAAGCAGTTCGCATTGGCGGCCGGTAACACGGCCGAAGTCGAGGGTGGCGGTAAGACGACCACCGCACTGGAAGAGGGCGTTCGCACGGTTTCGGAGTTCGTCAAGAAAGGCGTACGCGCAATCGATATCGTCATGCCGTCGTGGTCGCGTGGTTTCAACACCAGCGTCAACACCAACGGTTGATGGCTGTCCCCTCAGAACGCTGATCACTGTGTCAGCGTTCTGTTTCCCCATTTTCGGTAGCGAACCCATGAACGCTTTGGTGAACGCATCGCCGCAAACGGTTGTGCCAATCCCGCTCAATTTTCATCCACGTCGGGTGAAGACGCGAATGTATGGCGATCAAATTTTTGTGGTCGACCGTCTATCCGGCCGATGGCTGTTTGCGCCCGCCGAAAAAGCAAACTCGATTCGCCAGGTCACCGATGCCGAGCACGGCACTCGCTTTTCCGGTGATGGTGAGAAGTGGGTTTCGATCCTCTCGAACGAAGGGATCGGCGCCGACGTTCCTGAAAAGAATTTCGACGCGCTGCGGATGCTGATTTTGAAGCTCACCGATGCGTGTCATCTTCGGTGTACGGTCTGCTACTCGTACGAGGATCTGTCGAAGGCGCGTGTTCTGGATGAAACACAAGCCAGGATCGCGATCGAGCAGTCACTTGAACTGTGTCCCGACATCCTTCAAGTGTTGCTTCACGGGGGAGAACCCTTGCTGGTTTGGCCACTGATCGAACGCCTCGTCGAGTTCGCAGAGACCACCGCTGCTCGCTTGGGCAAGCGTGTTGAATTTACCGGTCAGTCAAGCTTCACGCGACTGACCGATCGGATCGTCGACTTCTCGCGCGAACATCAGATTCGTTGGGGACTCTCCCTCGATGGCGATGCCGGTATCAATGATGAGATCCGCGTCGATCACAAAGGACGCGGCACCTACCACCAGGTCATGCAGGCGTTGGATCGTTGGCCAACGTTCGTCCGGTCCGCCGGCGTCATGGCTACCATTACGCGCGTCAACGCCCACCGGCTGCTCGATGTTGCCCGACACATTCAAAGTCTGGGCTTCACGGGATTTGACTGGAGCCTGTTTCAGCCGATCGGTCGCGCGCGCCACCGTCCCGAATTCGGGATCGATACCGCGGTGTTGGCAGCGAGTTGGAAGGGGTTGTTCGAGGCTGTCTTGTCCGGCGAATTCGACGGATTCACGGTACAGCCGGTGAAGAAGTACCTTGACGGATTTTTCTTCGGCGCTACGGCGAACATGTGTCTGCGACCCAAATGTGGGGCAGGCCGCGACTTGATGTCCCTTTCCGCGAATGGAACGATCGAGGCCTGCGACTGCATTGATCCGACGCGTGCGGACATTTCCGATCTGGGCAACGCGCGGGATACGTCGATTGGCCAAGCACGCCAATCCGTGAAGGCCCAGAATATCCGTGCGCGAGACATGTCCGAGGCTCCGGATTGCGGTACCTGCCCGTGGTACTCCATGTGCGGCGGCACGTGCTTGGCGTATTCGAACACACTTGATGACAAGTCGCCGCTGTATTGCGCCCTGTCCAAATCTAACTACGACGCTATCGCCGCCGAGTTGGCGGTTTCCGGCGATCGCGTCATTCGCTATCTGGCGAGCCTGGAGTGCCGACCATCATGAGCACGGATCTGCAAAGCCAATGGCGCGAAAACCTCAAATCGGTTGGCGGTCGGCTGCTGTGTGCTCGTTTGACGCATGAGCAGATGCAGGATATTGCCTGCGATCTCGCCCACCATGATCTCAATAGCGAGAACAGTGCCATCTCAATGGCATTGGGTCAGGTTTGCAATGAGCGCAAGGTTGGTACGGACGACTTGAGTGCCGTCTACTTTCATCAGCTCAATGTGCTTCGTCGCGAGTCGCGCTGGCTGTTGCGCGAAACGTCGTTCGTTGAATTCCGAAAGCAACTGCAGGTAAAGGGTCAGGAATGGCTCAAGGAAGCCGATGGGGCGCCGACGGTTGTGATTTCGCCCATGCAGGTGTATCCGAGTGATGGCGTGGCGGTGTGCGCGTCACTCTTCTCCGGCCGCCGCCTGGCTTTTTATGGCGAAGGTCTGGCCAGTGAGCAATACGCGCACATCGAATCACCCATCGAATTCGTCAAGCAAGGATTTGCTGGTGTTCGTGCCGCGGACGAAGTGTTGACGAACAATGGCGTCTTTTGCACCCATCCGGATTTCGTCCATACCTCGCATGGCGCCGTCTCCGGCTCGTTGTTCGGCACCGATCGACCGTATGCGTCCGCGTTTGCGCAACTGTGTGCGCGGCCGCGTTGTGTACTATTGCCGTTGAATATCGACTGTCGTCTGGATCGCGTTGAAGTAGAGTTCCTTGAGCCGACGCAGATGCCGGACGTTCCGGCCAAAGAACTGCGGACGGACGAGACGCTTTCGAAGGTCGTTCGATTCGTCGGCTCGACGTTGGAGTCGATCATTCGACGCCGGCCGGAAAGCTGGGTTTTACTCAATACGCTGGTAATGGACTGCATGGGCATGGCCCAAGTTGCTTGAGAATTCGTGCGGTCACCGCGGTGACCGCGTACGTGCGAAATAGGAGAGAAACATGTTGAAGCGATTGATGCTAATTTCGTTTTCTGCCGTGGCGGGATTTCTGTTGGGTGCAGCGCTCGTGCCTGGCGCACAAACGCGCGAAGCCGCCTTCTCGCTCGATGGCACGCTGACCAGCACGCTGGCGGCGATCGCCGAACGATTCCTCGGGATCAGCCAGGCGCACGCTGAGGACGCGCCGCAAACGTTGGAGGCCACTCAGGTTCAGTGGATCCGTGATCCTGAAATCGTGCCCTACAAGGCGGCCTACAAATTTTTCGCGGATTATGCGGAATGCCCGATGATGCAGCCGCGCTTCAACGTCGAGCCAAGCGACAAATACGACATCAAGGCGCTGCACATCGAGCTCGTCGGTGACAAGACCAACCTGGACGTCACGGTGAATCCGGATCAGCGCACTCTCGACGTCCCGAATAGCAAAGAGGCGCTGGATGACAAGGCCGAATTCCTGGTCAACCAGAAGCGCGGCATGGTGAAGGTCAACGTCGACGCGGTGATGAAGCTGCCGACGTCGCTCAATCTCCACTACCGGGACATCCTTGATGCCGTGGCGCAGGCTAATCGTTGCGAGAAGAAGGTGGCGCCGTTCTACGTGCGCGTCGCTCGCTCGGACTACATCGGCGTTCGCCTGCGTTTCGGAAAAGAGGGCGTCGGAGCCACGGTCAAACTCGATGACGGTACGAAGGCTTGGTCCACGAATGAAAACGGCGATATTTTCATCGCACAGGAACCGGCGCTGATGGCTTCCAATCCTGCGCTGAGCTTGTCGGCAATGCCCAAGGCCGTGTGGCCGAGCTACACCAAGCCATCCGAGCAATCCCTCGCGAAGAACTAAGCATGCACGTCCGCCGCGCAATTCGCGGGGATTTGCCGACGCTATTCGCGATCTATCGAACGGCATTTCCCGTACCTTGGTTTCTGCCATCCGTGGTGGAGCGCTGGCTGCGCGAACGCGAATTGGCCGCGCTGGTCGCTGCGAACAGCAGCGTCTATGTGCTGGACCTGGGCGCTGGGCCCGTGGGCAGTGTGCATTTGCGCCGTGTGGGCCAGGACGACTTCGAGGTAAACAATTTCTGCATCCGTCAGGACGTCGACGGCGTCGGAATCTTCGCATGGGCCAATTTTGTCCTGGAAGCGATCATCGACTGCGCATCGGGATTACCGGTCCGAGTGCGCTGGACCAGCCTCAAGCCTGGCTTCGGTGAAGCCTGCAATCGCGTGGCGCACAAGATCGGGTTGAAGGTGACAGCGGCGCCGAACGATTCGGCGGCGTTGCGCCAGTACCTGATCGACCGGATTCCTTCGTATTGCGCTCGCTACGCCGCGTAGTCCGTCAGCTCAACGCACGAGCATCAACTCAAAGGAGGTGCGCGATGGTTACGAAAGAAACGGCGGCCATGATCTGGTCGGCCTACCGGGAAATCGAAAGCGGTGAGAAATTGCTGGCGGATATGGAAAAGGAACGCAAATCGGTGCAAGCGGATCAGCACGCGCCGACGTTGCGCGATGCCTTTGGAAGAGTTCGACAGCTGCAGCTCGGCATCCCTTCTGGTGAAAATGCCCACCGGCTGTTCGACGTGAGCCCGGTCCTTGCCGAGTCGGTCATTCGCGCGCATATCGAGAACAAGCGCGCCGAATTGCAGCAGGCGAATGAGCGCGCGCGGATTGAATTGGCCGTTACAGCCTGAATGCCGCTAGTTCGGATCGCCCCATAGTTTTTCAGGGGCATCTGGAAAAAGGAACTTCAGCAATTCGTCGAAAGCGTGGTTGGCCGCGAAGAGCGGATCGCGGTCCTTCCATGCTCGCCGGTAGATGTCGCGGCGAACCTTCCATTTGCCCATGTCGCCGTGCGCGACCATCTGCTCGGTACGGACGTAGTGCTTCATCATCACGCTGAACACCCACAGGGTATCTTTGTGCTGATCGAACAAGCTATTGGCTAGCGCTGCGAAATTCTTGTGGTTGCAGCCCACCACTTCTCCGCGCTTTGCCGAATAGGCCGCCATCAGAAGAAAGAAGGGGCCGGCAGCTTCGTAAAAACGGTTGGGTAGTTGGAAACCTCGGCGTTTGAATTGTGCGCGAAGGCGCGGCCACAGATGCTCGTACTTTTCCCATTGGTTCGGGAATTTGGTGAACAACATTTCCAGTTCATCGCGGATCTCGTCATCACTCGTGGCCGGCCAGGGTTGTTGACTTTCGGCGTGGCTTCGAACGGCTTGCGCCTTTTCGGATTTCCGCTGGCGTTTTAGTGCTTGAACAGCTGCTTCATAATCAAAAAAAAAGGCTCGTGGCGCACCGGTGCTGCTGACATCGAATGTCAGCTGATCGAAAAAAACGATCTGACGCTTGATCTGGTCGATGATACGGCCGGCCTTCAATATGGGTTCAAGCCAGACACATTCCAGTGCAAAGCGTGACTCGGATTGCGACTGGGCAACGGTCTCGTTAGAAATGCGAAACGCATTGCGGTTGTTGGAGTAGAAAATGTCGTCCTCCGCCAGCTGAAAGTGTTCCGGATGAAGATCACGGAACAGCCATAGCAAGCGGCCGTGATTGCGCTCATAAAACTGCATGCGTTCGGTGATGACGTGCAAGAACGTCGTCGAAAGCTGGGCCTCGAATGCACAATGTTCGTTTTTCCATTGGCACTGCACATCGGGTTGGCGCCAGTTCGCGCCGGCCGCATCCTGCCATCGCTTCTCGGTGTGGATGTCGGAGAACGCAGGATCGGATGTGAGGCTATCGACGAGCCAGGCCTTGACCTGTTTGTGCGCCGCGCCTTCCTTGCAGTGGGCAAACCTCCGGGCGCAGATCGCAGCCCTGCTCAGGCCCTGCATGCCGGCGCACGGACTATTCTGATCAAGGTGTTTGAAATAGAAACGTCGGACCGACTTGTCCTTGATAGGGCGCGACGCGAGCGTCATCGCTTCTTCGCAAATCGGACAGACGTAGCGTAGCTGACCGCTGTTGAGCTGCAGCTTGAGCCCCACGCGTTTCTTCTCAACGACCTCGCCGTAGTCACATGGCCCCATGTAGTCGGTGAGCCCAACCCATGCACCGGTTTCACGATCTAAGACGTGCTCGTAGGAGCGGTCGTGTGCGGGTTCCAAGCGCATTCGAAGTTACTTGACTGTCAGCCGCGATATTCCGTGGGTCGGCCCCGGCACGGACTTGTTTTTCGAAAATAACAACCAGGATGAGGCTACCGACTGGCCAACGCCGAGTGAAGCGGTTCAGTATCGAGTTGTAGCCAGATGTGTTGACGATCCTTGCGTTCTACGTCCTTGACTCTCACCTTCGTACGTTCTCTCACGAGGGGCCCGACCAGAGGCACATCGTTGCCAACGAAGTCACGCGCAGCATGGTAGTAGTGCTGCGCAATCAATACTCGATAACCTTCTTCATTGGCAGCGACCTGCAGTGCCTCGAACGGTTTGTAGTAAGCGATCCAACTCATGACAAGGCGTGCTTTTTCATGATGGCGTCGAGCTCCGCGTAGGCCCACTCGCCGTCGGCGTCGGTGAGGTTTTCAACGACGTCGTCAGCAAGGGCGGCGAAGGCGGGCCAAAACGTTTCGTCGTCCTGGTACTCCGATTTCAGGCGCGGTATCGCGGAGTCGACAATCGAAAGCGCTCTTTGAAGGCGCTCGCGTGTGGGCTGGGTCGTCATTTTTGGAGTGTCCGTTGCGACTGTCTCAGAATTCGATACCGGGTTGACCGCCCTGGCAGTTGGGGCAGCGGCGCTGAAAGACATCACTCCCGTTGGCGCCGTAAACGTGCCCGCAGTCCAGGCAGGCCATCTGGTAGGCCACCTGCCCGTGGTCATTGCCGGCGACGCCGCGCGTTCCACGGCATTCCTGGCGACGGCCGTTTACATAGCCAATTTGGGTCGTGCTGGTCGAGCCGTTCCGGAATGGATTGTTGTTCATGCAGTTTCAGCCAGACTCGGTTATCCGCGTCGAAGATTACCGGATTTTCGGTGGCCTGCGCGCGCAACATAAAATGGCGGGATACTAAGAGATGATCTCCGTACTCTCCAGCAACGTGGCTGGTATCGACAGGAGCCCAGCCGCGCCCCGGCTGGACCAGCTGGCGCGACACGACTTTTCGTTTTCCCAGCGCCGGAGCTGCCCATCCGGTTGTTCCCGCGCAAGCGCGGGAACTTGGTTGGCCAATGATGTTGTCTAGCGATGGCTATTGAAACCTGCCCCCCCGTTAGACGCCGCATTTGGGCCGGAACCATAATCACGTATCATTGAAAATATGATCCGATGCGATCTTGCTCGCACTCGACGAGTTCAGTCAAAGGGGAGTTCCATGAAAAGCGTCGTCTACCTTCTGTTGTTTGTCTTAAGCGGGTGCGCCAGTGTGCAGCCGGTTGCCCCTCCGCAAGTACAGGCCGAGTCCAAGCATACGTTCGACAAGAATTACCGAATCGGGGAAACGAAATCGGTCTATGTCGGCGAACCGATGGTGAAGGTCAAGGACTACTACGAGCTCGTAAGCCAAGCAAACCTGCTGGCCGCGTCAGAATCGTTCGCACTCACCGGCTCGCCGTTTATGAACGAGTCGATCGCGCCGGGAACCGCTGCGCGCGTGGACGGCACCGCCAGCTGCGGCAATGGCTCATGCCGTTTGGTCGCGATCGACAATCGAACGTTGATGGCGGCCGGCGTGCGCCTGCTGCTCAACGACGATGGCACTTTGGAAGGCGGCGGTCTCAACGGCGGCACGCGAATGGGTTGGACATACCGCGCGAATCCGCCTACGGCCAAGTTTATTTCCAAAACATTCACGAAAATCGACACGAGCAAGGGCGAGAAAAATTTCGAACTCGTCTATGGCGGCACGACGACTGACATGATCTCAGTGCTGTATCGCGAATACACCGCCAACGATCTCGCCAGGCCGGCATTCTCACAGCAGCTGACGTATGCGAAAGGTTCGAAGTCGATTCGTTTCCGCGACATGCAGATGCAGGTCACCTCTGCCGATAATGAACGCATCGTATTCGTAGTGACTGCCGACGGGATGTCCGATGGTAGTTAATGAAATTGGACAAAACGCCTAAGTGAGCAACCTGCGTTCGAGAGCGATTTGGTGCAAATCTAGGTCGTTTCGAGCGCCGAGGAATGAAGTGGGGGTAAGCCAACTGCAGCTTTCCTTTCTGGAACGTCGAAGGCTTGTTTACGGTCCTGGCCCTGTTGAACTTTGATACTGGTGCCGGCGCCGGCGGCCGCGAATGGAGCGAATGAGTTGCCGCAGTTCCTTTCGTGAGTTTACCGGGTAACTGCGCTGCGCCATGCCGCGGCGAATACTGCCTCCGGTGCGCGTAACAAGCACGATGTTGCCAATCAGGTCGCGCTCGAGTCGGATCACTTGCCAGCGTTTGTTTTCAGGATGGCGCCAGTGCCACGACATGGATCACTCTGCAAACATCCGATCCAGTACCGCAGCGACCTCGGCTGTGCGCGCGGCGATCGCTGCTTCGCCGAATCCATAGCTCTCGTACAGTGCGTTTAGTCCCGCGAACAGGTGCCGCGCGCATTTCATGGCCTGCGTTGGGTCGATGAAACAGGCGCCGACGAGACCGCCGGATTCGCTGACGCGCCGCACGTCCGTGAGCAATCGGATCAGCAGCGGCAGTGTGTCGTCTTCGCAGTCAACAAAGTGCAACCAGCCGTTCCACTGGTTCGCGACAGCCCGAAAAAACCTCGTCACCTCTGGAATCTCGTACAGTTCGCGCGGATCCGAATTCCAACCGTCGACCGCAAGGTGCAGTGAATTTTTCAGTCGCAAGACATTGGCACGCGTGTCCGACATTGTCATCAAGCGGTCGACGGTGCTTCCGACATTCATCGCCTCTATCTCGCGCCGCGTGATGTAGAGCACAGCGAGGGGCTCCTCACCGGCGCGGAGGTTCAACAAGGACTCGTGCAGCGAGTCGTTGTCCAGCAGCTCGATTCGGCGCCTGTCGTTCATCGCGTTGGTGGGCGGTCAGCGTGTTGCGTCGACGTGAACGGTGCGCGCCCAGTCGATCACAAAATCCGCGCCGGCAAAATTCGCCGTGCCGATCGCGCAGTGTTCCGGATCCAATCCGGCGCGTTCAAGGTGAGCGAAGAATTGGCAGCGATTCATGGTGGCCAGCGCGATCGGCGGCGAACCGTCGTCGGGAATGGCGATCAGCATGCGAGCGGGCAGCGCGCTCGGCAGCGCGGTGCCGGAAGATTCATCGATGAGCGCGTTCACGGGATTTCCTTTGTTTGCGGATAGGCTTTCGAGATGGGATTGCTTTGCGTGCGGGTTTCTTGGAATGCGCTGTACGCGTGGCTACTGCGCGTTTGGACATGGCGCGCGGTTGCGGTTTGACGTTTTTCCTTTTCGGCTGAGGGCGCACCGGGCGCACGCGCGTCTGTTTGGACTTCCTGGGCGCATTGCGTTTGGCCCCCTTTCGCGTGCTCAGTTGCATTTCGAGTGACGACAGGCGCTCGAGCAACTTCACTTGCGCCGTTTGGTTTTCGGCGGTCTGCCGCCGCGCGATCTGGACAACGCGATTGGACCTGGCCGCTGCGTCATGGAGCTGATCGGTCAGCCGGTTGACGCTTTCGGTGAGGTTGACCATCGCATCGAGCACGAGGGCGGTTTGCGATGGCGCGTGCGCCAGCCCGTGGAGTTGCTCCTGCAGGGGAACCAGCAGCGCCGTCAGGGTGCCCCCCAGATCTGGTGCTTGCGCTTTCAGCTGCTCGCCCAGCGCCTGAATGTGTGAGCTCACGGCGTGGACCGCATCGAGGAGAGGCGCGCGATCGGCAACGGTCCCGACGTCCACGGGCCGCTCGTGCAGAGCGGTTTCGACCTGGTCCAGGCGCTTGGCCAGTGGCTCCATGGCCGTCTTGATGTCGGTAACAGTTGCGGACTTGCGCACCAGACCTTCCAAGCGATCGAGCTTTTCTGTCTGTTCGCGTAGGCGCAAGTCCGCGTTACGGGGCAATTGCGCGACCACTTCGCGCAGATCCTTGAGGGTGCCTTCTTGACCGTCAGAAACCTCCCGGATCGCGTCGGAGACGGCAGCCTGGCTGTCGGCAATTCCCTTGATCGCTTCCGTCACTGTGTTCGGTACCTGCGGCACCGCGACGATCGCTCGCGGGACCGGCGGATTGTTCTTGCGCCACTTGTCGACGACGGGACCCAGGGTGCTGAACGAGCCGCCCATGACGCGCTGCACGTTGCGCAGGCTCACCGCATCGCCCAGTTGCGCACATACGGCCGCTACGCGCGCGTCCGTGATCCGCGGCAACCGAACTTTGGTTTTGGCTTGGATGACGGGCATTTAGGGCCGCCGGAAACCGTGTGTTTACGTGTGGTAGCAATACTGTAGCAATAAGTAAAGAATGTCAACTACTAGGCTATGTATACCGATACAGAACTGTTACAATACACGCAAAAAACACATTCGGTCATCTGGTCGTTTTGATACGTCCGATAATGTCACTTATCAGACATAGATAAAACGGATGTTTTGATTTTATGTACTACTTGATCAGTTTGACTGACTTGGTGTAGGCTTGCTTCCGTGCTGAGTGATCCTCCGGGATGACGTGCAATTTGACGCGGTCCGATTTCAAAAACGCTTATAAATCAATGCGCGTTTTTTTTGGCATTTCGAATAGCTGCCGGGATGATGTGCAATTTGTAGCGGTCCAAGGTCTCGGCGGCCGGCGCGCCTGCTTGTTTATGAAGGTGATACAGGAGCCTTTCATGTCCAATCTATTGCGAACCGAGCCGGTCGGCGTGGCCAGCGCTAAACTGAAAGAGAAACTGGGCGACTATTTGTCGCGCACCGAGCGCGGCGAGGTTTTCCGGATCATGCGGCACGATCGGGATTCGGCCGTGCTGCTCTCGTGGGAGACGTTCCAGCAACTGCTCGATGCCGTCCCAGATCCCTTGGCGGAGCTGCGCGGAGACTTCGACCGCCTGGTTGAGCGCATGCAGACACCGGAGGCGACAGCAGCCGGAGACGCTTTGTTCGCGGCATCAGGGGCCGACATAGGCGCAGTGGCAGCGGCTCAGGCGCGTGAGGATCCGCGCGCGAAGGCGCTGCGAGCGGCCGAGGACGCCGGCGTTTTTGGCCCACTCGACAAAGGCGCCTACAAGGTAGACAGGCATTCAAGGCGCACCGTGAAGCCGCGTCGCTCACGCTGAAGACATTGGCAACGCTGATCGTTCTCGCTGGGACCAACGGCGCCGGCAAAAGCAGCCTCGCGGGAGTCGCGCTGCGCACGCGTGGGGGCGATTACTTCAACCCAGACGAGTGCACCCGGCAGATTCTCGCGCAGCACCCAACCTATGCCCATGATCAGGCCAACAGTCTCGCGTGGCAGGCGAATGTTGAACTGCTCGAAGAAGCAATCAAGCATCAGCGCAACTACGCATTCGAAACCACGCTCGGCGGGCGGACCATACCTCGCCTGATCGGCGAAGCGGCGGCCGCCGGAATCGCTGTGAGGCTGTGGTACGTGGGACTGGACAGCGCCGAGCGGCATTTGCAACGAATCGCCGCGCGCGTCGCCGCCGGCGGACACGACATTCCCGAATCAAAGGTCCGCGAACGCTACAAGGCAAGTCTGGAAAATCTGGTCATGCTCATGCCGTGCCTGACAGAATTGCGCGTCTTCGACAACAGCGCCGAAACGCCTTTGGCAACGTCCGTCACGGCTGAGCCAAAGCTGGTCTTGCACGTGGTCACGCGCCGAGTGGCGTTTCCGATGACGGTCGACGACATCCGTGCGACCCCGGAATGGGCAAAGCCGCTAATCGCAAAAGCGTTCGAGGAGCGCTCATGATCGACCTGGTCCGGCAACCCTCCTTAGGCGACATTCCGTTCGTCACCGGATCGCCGGCGGAGGCAACGTCACACGAGGACGCTGAAATGGCGCAACGCGCGCGTGAGCCGATGGCGGCGGTCGCCGATCAGCCGCTCGCCGACATCCGCGATTTCTTTCCGGCGGGCGAGGCCTAACGCGATGCGCGATCCGCGTGACCCGGGTACGAGCGAGCTGCTGGCCAACGTGAAGGTGGAGCGTTACGGTTCCGCAGTGCCAAAAGCCCTGATTCAGGCCGATGGCGAATTCTCGTGGGCCGCCGCACTTGCGCGCTTCAATCGACTGGCCGAGGGCGCCTATGCGCGCAATAGCGTGCGCGCACACCGCTCGGACTGGGGCGTGTGGTCGAAGTTCTGTCTGGCGCAGCAGGTGCCAGTGCTGCCGGCCAGCGCGGACTTGATCAAGGCCTTCCTCGAGGATCAGATCGTCAATGGCGGGCGCAAGAAGAAGAACAAGAAGGGCGAGCTCGTCCCCACTGGCGCCAAGCGCGCCACGCTCGATCGCTATCTGGCCACACTCGCCCTCGCCCACCGCGCGGCCGACCTTGAAAATCCACTGGACACCGTGCACGGCAAATTGGTCGTGCGCACCGTCCGCAAAAAACTGACGAAGAAGCAGAAGGCCGCTCATGGTCTGACGTGGGAACGTGTGAAGGCGATTCTCGCGCACCTTAATCCGGATCGTGCGATCGATGTGCGCGACGGCGCACTGCTGTGCCTGGGCTACGATACGTTCGGGCGGCTTTCCGAACTGGTCAGCTACCAATGGTCCGATCTTTCGGATGTGGAGTTCCCGGACGGCTCCGGCCGCATTCACCTGGAGCGGTCCAAGACGGACCAGGAAGGCGAAGGCAAGTGGCACTACGTGTCCGCTGACACCCTCGCCTGGCTCAAGCGCTGGAAGGCGATGGCAGGCTTGAGCGAGGGAGCAATGTTTCGGTCGGCGCCGCGATCGGGGAATTTTGAGCGGCCGCTCGGTGAACGCGACATGCCGCGCATCCTCAAGCGCTTGGCGTTGCGCGCAGGCCTCAAGAACGCCGCGGCGGTTTCGGGACACTCCTTGCGCGTTGGCAAGGACCAAGACGCGGTTGCGATGGGTCTTTCGCTCGCGGAGATAATGCAGGCCGGCGGGTGGAAGTCGCCCGTCATGCCCGCACGCTATGCGAGGGAGCTCGAAGTCGAGCGCGGCGCAAGCGCCAAGATCGCCCGCGCGCAACAGCGATCGGCGCCGACTTTCACCACCACGCCACCGCCGGCGGAGGACAAGTGATATGGGAAAGCAGGGTCGCACCAAGGTACAGAAGACGATGTACTCCGACGAAGCGGCGAAGCGATTCTGCGGTCCAGTCGATCCGGAGCTGCTGCTGTTCGCCATCCCGTTGTATCAGGCCGCGGCGATGGGCACGATGCCCGGATCGCATATTCCGCGACCGGATCCGGAGAGCGGGCCGAGGATTGCACTCACAAACATACCGATGAACCGCGGCATGCTGGCCGTGATGAACCAGACGCGGCACTTGTCCCAGGAAGAGCGCATGGCGCTCGGGTGGCGACTGATGCATTTTGGCGAAGCGATCCAGGCGGCCAGCAAGGACCCGCGTTTTACCAATCACGTGCGGCCGGCTGCCGAAGCTGGTGCGACCGAAGTCAGTGATGGATTTCAGCGCGCGTATGCGCGCTGCAAGTTCGCTGGCGGCAGCGATCATATCCGCATCGACATGGACGACTTGTTGAAGTGCGCCGAGGACGAACGAGCGAAGGCTAACCATCATGAATGAGCGACGTCATCCACCACCCGATGCGATGGCGCAGTTTGCGGCTCGCCGTGCGGAAATAGCGGCGTTTCAAGCGCGACTGCCGGCGTTACGAACTGCCGGATTCGAGGCGCTTCAACGACTGATGCCGATCGCTCAATGCGACACTGGGCAATCGCAGGTGATCGCGAGATTCCTTCTGTCGCTTTACAACGGCGATCGATTTCCGTTCGATCTGACGGACTTTCGACGTTTGGACCTCGCACTGTTCAACGACTGCATGGCCGTACTGGCGATGGACTTCTCACCGGAAAAAGAAGTGCACAAGTATTTTGAAAACGGTGGTGAGCGCTTCGAGTCCCTCGCCAAAGAGTGGGGATTTCGAGATTTTTATGATGATCAATCGTTTAGGTGAACAGGGAATGGCGAGATACAAGAATCAGGTAGAGACCGAACGTGTCGTTCTCGCTACCACGCCCATAGTCGTGCATTATCTCCGTGAGCTCGTGAACACTGGGCTGTTTGGAAAGAACTTCAGTGAAGCCGCAGAACGTCTGGTTGCCGCGAGCATTGAGCGCATGATCCGCGATGGCGAGCTGAAACGGTTCACGCCTCGGCGAAAGCGGTGACAGAGCGATCGCACCGGAAAGCGCGTGTCTCCAAGAAATAAGGTCGACAAAAAACCGCCCACAGGTGCTGCGCCGGCAGCGATAACCTTTAGGCCGTTTCTTCCAGCATTACCAACGCTGGCTCGAACGCCTCCAGAAGGCTCGAACTGGGTTCACGAGTGCAAGTGGGACGGTTTCCGCGCCGTCATCGTGCGCCAGAACGCAGCCGTCGGAATCTGGTCGAGGAACAATGTTCTATGGAACAAGCGAATCCCTGCCCTCGTCGATGCGATTTCCGCGCTTCCCGGTGGCGACCTACAACTCGACGGAGAGTTGATCGCAGTTCGCGGTGGGCGTCACGATTTCCATGCGGTGCGCGGCGGGATGTCGTCTTCGCGCGCGCGAAGCGCAAAGTTGGTATTGATGCTGTTCGACTTGATCCATGTCGACGATCAGTCGTTGCGCAACTCACGGCTGATCGATAGAAAAGAACTTTTGCGCGCGCTTTTGTGCGAGCGACCGAACCCTCTACTCCAGTATTCCGACCACTTCACAGGAAGCGGTGCTGAACTCTTTCTAAAGCTGCACGAGCTCGGCTATGAGGGGATGGTCAGCAAACGAGCCGACAGTATTTATCGCGGCGGACGAACTCGTGACTGGATCAAAGTGAAGGGTCGATCGCACGTGATCGACGAATCCGCCGCCGCCGGGCTTCAACAACGCATCACGCAACGACTGCGGTAGTAAATGTCAAATCGTCTCTGCAGAAATAACGTAGATCCAGCTCTAAACCCTAAACCCGTATCCTGAGGGCGCCGTAGCAGCTGCCTACAATATTCTGGCGTGCATGGCTACTGGCAAAGTTGACAGTAACGTGCTTTCCGTCGGCCTCGCGTTTCACTTTGACGAGAGAAGTGAAATCGTTCGAGCTATCATTAGCCCATGACTTTGGAGATCGACTACCTTCGGGAGACGCTCGACGCCGTATCTTTTCGCAAGATGTGCGAAATTCTAAGGGATGACATCCAGAGCCTTTCAAGTGAGGTGGCCTCGAGTTTTGCGGCCAACGACTTCGTCTCCGCCTTCAAGCGTATCCATGCGCTGAAAGGGGTATTCGCTTCAATAGGACAACAGACTTCAACGCAGTGGTGTGATCGAGTCCGATCGGAGTCGCGTCAAGACGTTGACGCGCTGAAATCAGAACTCGCGGTCGAAACGGAACTGGCTCTTGCGCAGATCGGGCGCTGGCTAAGCTAGCGCGCTGCGGAACGGCCCGCAACGGGCTGCGCTGCTTCAGATGATGGTTTGCGGTACGCTGGGCTGCGTAACACCTCCCAAAAAGGAACGTTGAAAATGGCAACAAAGAAAAAGAGTTCGAATTCTGGTTCCAAGCCGATTAAAGAAGTGTTGGGGAAAGGCGCACTGTTATCGCACCTTGCTAGCGCGAGTGGCGTCGCACCGAAAGACGTCCGGTCGGTGCTGGATGCACTGGATGATGCTGTTGCGGGTTCTGTGCACAAAAGCGGTTCGGGAACCTTCATGCTTCCAGGGCTTTTGAAGATTACTGCCACGAAAGTGCCGGCGAAGCCCAAGCGCAAAGGCATCAATCCTTTCACGAAGCAGGAACAGTGGTTTGCCGCCAAACCTGCAACCGTGAAGATCAAGATCCGAGCGCTCAAGAAACTGAAAGACGCAGCGCTGTAATTCGCCTGACGCCACCGACCGACCCCAGCGTCGGTGGCGCTCTTCGAGATTGTCGTGAGCCGGCCTTCTCTTCCCACATTCACCCAAATGCTTTTTCCCCAACGGAAATTCGATCTGTTCGGTGGGTGGCGCCGATATCGTTCGCTTCAGGGCCTGACTTCTGGGGAGATTGAGGCAACGGTCTTGAAATCGTGGGTGTTAAGAAATTGAAAAGTCAGTAGGCTATAATTGGCCCACTAAGCGCCCCTAGCGGCGCAAATTCCATTGTAGCTGCTTGTGATTAAGCCATTTCCGGGAGGAATTGGCCAAGCAGAGTTTGTCTTCAATTTCGGGGATTTCTATGAACACCTCAATTCGTATGAGAACGTTGCCGTTCGCGATCGCTGCGCTGCTTGTTGCCGCGAGCGCCTCGGCGCAGAACATCACCACCTCTGGCATCAACGGCCGCGTACTCGATGCCGGCGGCAAGCCGGTTGCCGGGGCCGTAGTGCACATCCTGCACCGTCCGACAGGCACAATCGTTGATGCCACCACCGACGCCGAGGGTCGCTATTCGGCTCAGGGCTTGCGCGTCGGAGGTCCCTTCGATGTGAAGGCCGACAAAGCCGGCAACACCGTTGCTGAACAGGACAATGTGTTCCTGCAGCTCGGTCAGCCGTCGTCGATCAATTTGTCGGCTGCGGCAGGCTCCTTGGAAACGATCACGGTCAGCGCATCCACTACCGCGATGACGTTCTCGTCGGACAACAAGGGCCTGGCGACGAACGTGTCGCAGCGCCAGCTGCAGGCCACCCCGTCGGGCAACCGGTCGATCGACGATGTACTGCGCCTGGATCCGCGCGTGACGGTCCTCGACCAGGGCGTCGGCTCGGTGTCGGCAAACGGCCAGAACAACCGCTACAACAACATCGCCGTGGACGGTGTGAGTCAGGGCGACCCGTTCGGCCTCAACGCGAATGGTCTGCCGTACCAGAAGTCCCCAATTTCGCCGGAATCGATCGCCGAGTACAACATCGCGACAGCGAACTACGACGTCGTATCCGATGCCGTAGGCGCCGACGTGAACGCAGTGACCAAGTCCGGTACCAATGATTTCCACGGCGAGGCCTACTACTCGTATCGGAACGCCAAGCACCTGGTCGGAGACGCCGGCTGGTTGACCAAGGGTACGCCGGGTTATGAATACAACGGCTATCACCTGGACTGGACCGGCGGCTTCAACGTCGGCGGCCCGATCATCAAGGACACGCTGTTCTTCTTCGTCGCCGCCGAGCACGAGCGCACCACCGGAATCGGCGCCGATTCGGTCAATGGCCTCGACTTCAGCCTCGACGGGGGCCCGTCGACAAGCAACAAAGTGTCGCCCGGTGATCTGCAGAAGATCATCGATGCAGCCACCGCTTTGGGTCTGCATCCGGGTGTGTTCGGCTCCGGCGCCGGCGGTCTGACATACGACGACAAGCGCTACCTAGCCAAGGTCGATTGGAACATTGCCGATGGCCATCGCGCGAACTTCACCTATCAACGCACCACGGAACAGCTGCCGGCGGTCGCCGGCAACAGTCCGACCAGCGTTGGTTTGAGCAGCTACACCTACACGAAGGCCATCACCACCGACAACTACGTGGCTAGCATCTTTGACGACTGGAGCGACAACTTCTCCACCGAAGCGAAAGTCGGCTACCAGAAGTTCGTGCAGGACACTACGGCACCGTTCCAGCAGCCTTCGATCGAAGTGAATCTTGATCCTGCTGGCAAAGGTCCCACTGTTGAACTTGGCGAAGAACAGTTCCGCCACTACAACCACATCGACACCAAGAAGAAGAGCCTTTTCTTCGCCGGCACGTACACGCTCGGCGACCACGCGATCAAAGCTGGCTTCGACTGGTACAGCACTGACATCTTCAACCTGTTCGGGCAGACCGAATTCGGCCGCTATGTTTTCTGGGGCATCGATAACTTCACCAACGGCATCTACAACAGCTACACGTTGTTGCATCCGGCTCCAGGTTACACGCTGCCTGACATCGCGGCCTCTTGGACCTATTCCCAGTTCAGTCCGTTCATCCAGGACACCTGGCAGGCGACGACCAATCTATCGTTGCAATACGGGCTGCGCATGGATCTGCCGGGCTCCGACGGCAAGTTGCCGCTGAATGCAAACTTCAAGCAGGCCTTCGGCTACCCGAACAACTACACCGTCGGTGCGCACAACGGCGTAATCGAGCCGCGCGTGTCGTTCAACTACAACTTCGATACCAGCTACAAGACGCAGTTGCGAGGCGGTATCGGTATATTCCAGTCGTTCCCGCCGGCAGTGTGGCTGTCCAATCCATACTCCAACAACGGCGTCACGCTGCTTACGTACCGTTCGTTTGATCCGACTAAGGCGGCCTTCAGCTCCGATCCGTTTCACCAGAACATTCCCGCCGGCGGCGGCGCTGGCTCGGTGGACACGGTCGCGAAGGACTTCAAGCTGCCGAACGCCCTCAAGTTCAGTCTGGGACTGGACCGGGAACTTCCGTGGTGGGGCTTGATCGGCACGGCCGAGTACGAACACATCGATACGCTCGACGGCATCTTGTACAAGGCGATCAACTTCGGCGCACCGACTGGCACGTTGCCGGATGGCCGCGAACAGTTCTGGAAGACGCCGGGCGAGCCGCCGAAGTCCTCCGATGCGCTGGCCAACCAGAATCACGCGTTCAGTACACAGTCGACGCTGTTGACGAACACGCACAACGGCAAGTCGGACAGTTTCACGCTCGGCGTCAACAAACCCTTCAGCGACAGCCTGTCGGGCGGTGTGAGCGTGACGTTCAACCATGCTACCGATGTCGACCCCGGCCTGGATACCATCGCGTACAACGGCTACCAGCGCAACGCTCGCCTGAATCCGAATGCAGACTTCCCGGCGACGTCGAACTACAACATCGCACGCAGCTTCAAGACGTCGCTGACGTGGCAGCACAGCTTCATCGACGACCTGCGCAGCCAGGCCTCGCTGTTCTACAGCGGCCGCTCGGGCAATCCGTACACCTGGACGTTCAGCAACGATGCCAACGGCGACAGTATCTCGGGGTTCGATCCGGTCTACATCCCGACCGCCAATGATTCGAAGGTGGCGTTTGCTTCCGGCACCAGCGCGACGGTGATCCAGCAGTTCGAGGATTTCCTGTCGCATGACAAGTATCTGAGCGAGCACCGTGGCCAGGTTGCCGGCCGCAATGGCGCGAAGCTGCCGTGGGTCAATCAGTTCGACCTGAGCTTCAGTCAGGAAGTGCCTGGGATCTGGGGCAAGGGCGAAGTGCGTCTGGACATTTTCAACTTTCTCAACCTGCTCAACAAGAAGTGGGGCGAGTCGCAGATCGCGGGTCCGTACTCGACGCGCAACCTGGCCAGCTACGCCGGCGTGAACGCGAATGGTCAGTACGTGTACTCGCTGCCGGTCGACAAGAACGGCAATTACCAGCCGCAGCAACTGTCCTACTACGACGGTGGCTTCTTCGATCCGAGCCGTGTCGTGTCGCGCTGGTCGATGATGGTGACATTGCGCTACAAGTTCTAGGATGACGGCGCTTTGAGTTGAAAACCCGCCGCGGAGCAATTCCGCGGCGGAAAGCCGCTAAAAAATCCACCTTATTTTTGAGGTCGGGAATCGCGTGGTATACCTTGCCGTATGGCTACCATGAACGAGTTGGATCTTTTGGCGATCGTCACCGCGATCGTCTTTGTTATTCTGGTGATTGGCGCGCACATCGACCGGCCCGAGCTGGGCACGCTGTCTACGTCGCTCTCCACCTACTTTACCGGGCGCACGCGCGCGATCATGTTCCTTGCATATGGCCTTCTCGCTGTCTCGCTGGTCAGCGTGGGCGGACAGATATTCCGTGCGGCTGGCCAACCCTACCGTGTTTTGATCGCCATCTTCTGTGTCCTGGCCGCGATCTGCCTATTACCGGCCGGAGTGACCACGCGACGCGTGGTGGGTGACTTGCCTGACCTTCGTTCACCCTTTGCCATTGCAGTGCATCGCTACTCGGCCATTTCGGCATTCCTGGCAATCGTCGTAGCAATGGTGATCCAGGCGATCTCACGTGACCTGAAGTGGCAAAACTCGGCATTGATCATCATAGTTCCGGCGCTGGCCGGCGCCGGTGCGATCAACTTTGTCGTGTTGTTCTTCAGTCGCCCCGGCCCCTATTACGGGCTTATTCAGAAGTCCCTGGTTCTAATTGTCGTGGCCTGGATCATTTCCGTTTCGACTCAACTCACACTGTTGCCGCCGTTGGTTCACTGAGTTGCGCTTGCTCTGCCCGCAGCTGGTATTTCAACAGGTCGATGAGAGCAGAGATGCGATGCAACACTATGTCGGCCGTGCCCTGCTCTAAGGCAACTCGAAAGTCTCCGCAGGCCTTGGCTCCAGCCGGGAACCCGACGTTGATCAGCTCATTTTTTAACGCGTGGGCGGCCATTGCCGCGGCTGGGTGATCTCCGCGGCGAAGCGCGCTGTACATGCCTTCCATGCTCTCGTCGATACCGGCGAGACACGTGTTGATGAACGAAATCGTCGACTCCGGTTCACCGGATGCGCGCATGACGTCCAGTCCCGACATAAGCTCTTCAGAATCGCTGTCGTCGGAGACCATGACCACGTTGCGTTGCACATCGCTATTCTTCGAATTGCTGATCTCCTCGAGCAACGCGAGCAGCTTGGCGAAGCTGATCGGTTTGGTGATGTAGCCACTGGCGCCGAGCTCGCGCGTTTTTTCAATGGCATCCGGATTCGCATCGGCCGAGACCATGACAACAGGAATCTTTCGTGTCACAGAGTCGGACGCAAGTTCCTTCAGCACGCTGTATCCCGAACGAACCGGCATATGCAGGTCCAACAAGATCACGTCGAATTCGCCGTTCTTGGCTTCCTGAATTCCAGCGTCACCGTTGCTCGCGCCTACCATCGAATGACCGACGAGGGAAAAAAGCCGCTCGGCGATCTCCCGGTTCGTGGCCTTATCGTCAACGACCAGACAACGCATGGGCTTGACGTGTTTGCGATGTTCCTTCACCGCTTCCTTGAGGTTGAAATACTGGGCCGGCTTCTCACCGGGTTTCGCGCGCTCAAAGGTTAGCGCCACGCTAAAAACACTGCCGCCTTCTTCACGATCACGAACATCCACATTGCCCTGCAGATACGCAACGATGGATTTGACCAGGTGCAAGCCCAGTCCGATGCCCTCGCCTTTTCGAGCGGCGCCCGTGCTGACCTGGTGGAAAGGAAGGAATATGCGATCTTTTTCCGAGTCCGGAATTCCGGGTCCCGTGTCGCTGACGGTGATGAGAACCGGCACTCTGCCGTCGTGATCGGGACCGCTTCGAACCACGCGCAGCTCGACGCTGCCTTCGTCTGGCGTGAACTTGACCGCGTTGGAACATAGGTTGATGAGGACCTGTTCCAGACGTCCAGGGTCCGATCGAAGCACGAGATCCGGTATATCAGAGTTCACGCAGCGGAAATCGATGTTTTTTGCCAGCGCCTGCGGGTCGATGACCGATTGAATCGTCTTTAGCAAGCCCTTGAAGGTGAATGCTTCCTCAAGGATCGACAGTTTGCCGGCATCGATCGCGCGAACGTCCAGCACATCATTCACGCGATTTCGCAGCGCTCTGGCCGCCGACGTCAGTGACTCCATAATTTCCCGCTGGTTTTTTGACATCGCGTCGGTATCGATGAATTCCGCATTGCTGATTACGCTGCTGAGCGGTGTGCGAAATTCGTGGCTCATGGTGGCGACAAACCGTGACTGGGCGTCGCGCGACCGTATTGCTTCTTCCGACACCGACTTGAGACTGCTGAGCAACCGATTTGTACTCAAGGGCAAAAAAACGCAGAGGGTGATGGCGAAAGCGGCAAAGTGCGGACGATTGAGCCAATAATTGGAAGGCGAAGCGAATTGCACCACCAACACGCCAAACAAGACGTAGAGATAAAATATTTTGCGATTGAAGCGGGCGCCAACGGTTACCGCGGACATCGGTATGTAACAGATGAAGCAAATCATGAGGTCCCAACTCCGGCTCAATATGAGCGCACACCCCAGAATATTTGCGATCGCTCCAATCGCATCGGTCCAGATATTTTGTGGAATCCACTTTTTCTTGAGACCGATCCACCAGGCAACGCTGAGGAGCAGCATCGGGATCAAGACGGGCAACACCAGCAGACACTGCGGGTAGTTCCAGCCGCGCGGAGATTTGGGCTGATCGCCGGGACCGAGCACGTACCAAAAACCCGCCCAAGCGAAGGCGAATAAAATCGCGTAGATGCGCGATTTGGCTACGTTGATTTCCTGATACGAGGCGATCACCTCGTCCAGCCCTTTGTTCCCCAGTTGTTGCGCGATCTCCATCAGGGTCGTGCTACCAGACGCCCTGCGCTCACTGTGTCGACGATCCACGAATGCCCCCAAATGGTGGGATGCCCAACGATGGGCAAAACGGGATTCTACCCTGAGGACTTCAGCGGGAGAACGCGGTTAAACGATGTGACCCGTGGAGGACATATATTCTTGATTCGATGTCACTTCGGCCGCCATCTGGCGCTCGATTCGCATCGTCAATTCCGTCAGTTCGGTGTAGGCCGGGTCCATTTCGCCACGGGCCAAGCGCTCAGGGAAACGATCGCATGCAGCGATGCCTTCATTGAAACCCAGTTGTACGAATTCATTTTTCAGAGCATGTGCGTAGTGCAGGCATTGAGCATGGTCGCGAGCCTGCTTCGCCTCTCCCAGTTTGGATGTCGCAAAGTCGATACCAGCCAAACACGTTTCGATGAAATGGATCAACGCCTCTGGATTACCCTCGGCTCGCAGGAAGTCAATCCAAGCGAAAGCCTCGGGCTGTTCTTTGCGTGGAACGTCGGCCACCGTTCCGAATTTCCGCGCGTCGATTGTTTCCAGCACGGGCAGGATTTTCCCGAATGAGATGGGCTTGAGAATGTAGGTCATCGCACCTTTCTCGGAGGCGGCATCCATAGCCTCGGGATTGGCGTCGGCCGACATGACGACGATCGGCGGCACCGCTTTGCCTTTGGCGCGTTGCTCCTGAAAATGATCCAGTACCACCCAGCCGGTCTTTCCCGGCATGAACAGGTCGAGGAACATCACGTCGAAGGGTTCTGATTCCAGGCGCTTGATGGCCTCGTCGCCGTTCGACGCCAAAACGAGCGTGTGACCGGCGCGGTGCATGAGACGTGCGGCAATTTCCCGATTGGAAGCGTTGTCGTCGACGACCAAGCAGTGCAATTGGCGAACCTTGCGGCGATGATCGGCGAGGGCTTCGCGCTGCTCGAGTGTTTGGCTGGGTCGCTCGCCTGGCGCGGCCCGTTCCATTGAAAGAAATAGATTGAAGACGCTGCCGCCGCCCTCGTTGTCCTCGACGTCGATCACGCCTCCCATGAGTTTGGCGATGCCGCTCACGATAAAAAGTCCTAAGCCAACGCCGTCTGTAACACGTGAGGAGATGCCGTCGTTCACCTGGAAGAACGGATCGAAGATTTTTTTTCTCACTTCCATGGGAATGCCGATGCCAGTGTCGCTGACCGTCACGTGTGCATTGACGAGATTGTCCTTGGCAGGAAAGAGTTGAACCCGTACTTCCACTCGTCCGTGTTCCGGTGTGAACTTGATGGCGTTGGTGACAAGGTTCGTCAGCATCTGCTCCAGGCGATCGGGAGCCGACCGTAACACCACGTCTTTGGCGTCACCGGCGATGAACTTCAGGTCGATGACCTTGGATCGCGCTTGGGGCGTGACGACCGCGCTGACCGTCTTGAGCACGCCGGCGAACGTGAATGGCTGGATCTTGATGGCCAAACGCCCTGCCTCGATCGCGCGCACATCGAGCACATCATTCACTCGGTTCTGTAGGACGAGCGCATTGACTGCGAGCAGGTGCATCAGCTGACGACGTCGTTCTGGATGCTCGTCGGTCTGGAGCGCTTCGGAGGCTGCCACCACCGAGTTCAACGGTGTGCGCAACTCATGGCTCATCGAGGCCAGGAATCGGCTGTGGGCGTCGCGGGCTTTTACGGCCTCGATCGATACCTCACGCAGCCCGCGCATTAGGCGCATGACGGTCAATGGCAACCCAACCAACAGCGCGGCGGCCAACATTCCGACGAATGGTCGCGTCAGCCAATAACCGCTGGGCGCCGAGGTAAAGACCACGAGCACGGAAAAAAGCAGGCTGACGAAGAACTCCTTGCGGTTGTGCAGCGCGCCGATGGTGATGCAGCACAACGGCAGTGCCGCAACGAAGGGGAGCATGACGTTCCAGCCGACGCGCAGGAGGATCGCGATGCCAATAAAATTCACCAAAGACCCGGCGACGTCGATCCAGGCTTTTTCCTGCAGGTCTTTGGAACGGTGAAGCAATGCAGCCCATCCCACGCTGATGAGCAGAAACGCGTAAAGCACTCCGAGCACGTGCTGCGCTTCCGGCTGCAGGCCGGTGGCGGCTCCACGCTCGGCAACGAGTTGGACGACCGCTGAGTAAATCAGCAATACGCCAATGCGGCGAAGCGCCGCGCGCGGTTCTCGCAAGTCGCGAACGATTGCCGTAATGCGATCGACTTGCAGCCGCTTGGATGTTTGAATCAGCGTGGACATGGTGCTTGTTGGACTACCGGCCGGGGGTTACCGGTAGAATTCGACTCCTGCTTTCCCCAAGAGCTTACCCGAATGGCTGCGCCGTCTGCGAAACCGTTACGAATTGCGCTGGTTGCCGGTGAGGCCTCTGGCGACCAACTCGGTGCCGACCTGATCGCGTACCTGCGAAAGGCCCGTCCGGACATCGAGTTTGCCGGCGTGGGCGGCCCGGGCATGCGCGCTGCGGGTATGGAAACCTGGCACGATTGCGACGAACTCGCCGTCATGGGCATCGCCGAGGTCATCAAGCACCTGCCGCGGCTGCTGAAGCTGCGCAAGAACCTGGCGGCGCGCATCGCCGAATGGAAACCCGACGTTTTCGTCGGGATCGACGCGCCGGACTTTAACCTGGGTCTTGAGAAGACTCTAAAGAAACAGTCGGTTCGTACAATCCATTACGTGAGCCCTTCGATCTGGGCCTGGCGCGAGGGTCGCGCGAAGAAAATCCACGATTCAACCGATCGGGTCCTGTGTCTGTTTCCGATGGAGCTGCCGATCTACGCGAAGTACGCCGTCGACGCTCGTTTCGTAGGCCATCCGCTGGCGCGCGCTTTTGCGATGGATCCGGACCAAACGGCGGCGCGCGCCGCACTGGAGCTGCCCGCCGAAGGTACGACCATCGCCATCTTGCCAGGCAGTCGCATGTCGGAGATCGCGCGGCTGGGGGCGATCTTCGTCGCCGCG
>Ga0105237_10000362_pt1 | contig 64230 bp, 63 predicted proteins | sample KBSC24metaG_FD_81520 | JGI IMG/M metagenome (GOLD analysis project Ga0105237, IMG submission 81520) | Corn rhizosphere microbial communities from Kellogg Biological Station, Michigan, USA - KBS C2-4 metaG | ecosystem: Host-associated > Plants > Roots > Rhizosphere > Soil | place: Michigan, USA... | reverse complement strand
GTTCTCTGGTCGGCTGGAATGCTGCTGATGTTGGGCACGTCGTTGAGGATGCGGTTCAGCTGACCCAGCTGAGAATAGGTGGCGAGAAATGCGCTTTGTATAAACGTCGTGGATGGCGTGAATGTAAAATTATCGAAGGGGCAGTAGTTTGCCGAGGCCGAGCAGTTGGCGTCATCGCTCATCACGGCATCCATGGCCAGGAGGTAGCCATAAGCAGGCGTCATATTGGTATAGATGCTGGAGAACGTCTGCTGAACGTCCGTGAGACTCTGTAATGGCCGGAAAACATAGCCCATGAGGATCGTCTTTCCGACCGAAGCGTCTTTGGCCGCCTGTACCTGGAGGACCGGCACGGTGACCATGTCGTTCTGATCGATCTTGCCATCGGCGTTGAGGTCCTTCCATATGGTCTTGCCGTTGCTGTCCAGCACCGAGTCGGCAGCCCAGCCGATATAGACGCCATTGACCAACTCGTTAAAATAATTGAAAACGTTGTTGACTGATCCTTTGGCCGCGACCACATAATAGTTGCCCGACCTGACCCCGTTGAAGGTTGCCACGCCGCCGGCGTCGGTAGTGACCGAATAGAGGGCCTTGCTGCCGGCCGCATAGTCGGCCTGACTGCCGTACAGCGAGACCGTGGCGCCAGAGGCCAGTACGCCTTTCGGCTGGGAAGCGGACCACTGAGATCCATCCCAAACGGTAAATGAAAGGGGGGCTGCCGCATTCAGCAGTTTCGCCGCGCCGTAAAGGATAAAGTTCGTGCCCGTGTAGGGGGTCGTGACGTTGATCATGACGCCATTGACCTGGACGACGCTTCCGCTAACGGTGATGCTCAATGTTTTTCCGCTGAGGGTTGTAAGTGTCTTGCCGGCCGTAAGATCGGCAGCTTTTAAGAGTCCCTTTACGATGTAGTCTTTCAGCACGGAGGAATCGGGCAGCATTTCGCCGGTGGGAGCGGTGCTGCCGCCAAATGCGCTGTTGGCGGGGGCGAAGATGGTAACCCCTCCCGAAACGTCCTGGTCGCTGAGAGTCGAGGTCTTGAACGCGCCGTTAAAGCTGCTCAGGCTATCGGTTGCGGATAGTTGTTTACCGATGGCCGTTGAAGTTTCGCTTGCTGTTGGAGGGGGTGGAGTTGTGGTGGCGTCTTTTTTGTGACAGGCCGAAAACGCTAATACGCAGAGAGATAACAGATAGTAGTTTTTTTTCATAAGTTCATGTTGGATTATTGATCAGCCCATTAACGCCGGATCGGCTGACTCATTGCGTTGCGGGGAGGGAAATGTGGGGGGGGCGCTAGCGGGAATATAGGGGTGCGGCGGGAAATATGCCGCGTCCGCGGGTGGTGGGACCAGAGATTATACAGTGGCGGGCGAGGGCCTTATACGATGGAATTATTATGTGTAAAATGGGTATTAAATGGCTAACTTGATGAGGGAAAAGAGAGACATCCATGGAGCAAAAATTAAAGGGGCAGACGGCTATCATCACGGGAGCAAGTTCTGGTATCGGATCGGGAGTAGCCAGGGCTTTAGCGGCGGCAGGGGCGACAGTCGTTGTTAATTATCCGGCGCCGGTCGCGGAAGCAGCCGCAGCGGCGGTGCTGGAAGAGATAAAGGCGAAGGGAGGGAATGGCATTATCTGGCTTTGTGATGTCAGTAAAGAGCCCGAGGTGCAGAAAATGTTTGCCGGGGTGATCGAACAATTTGGAACGGTAGACATTTTAGTAAACAATGCCGGGCTGCAGCGTGACGCTCCCTTTCATGAAATGACTTTGGAGCAGTGGAATTTTGTCCTGGGTGTCAATCTCACCGGCCAGTTCCTTTGTGCCCGGGAGGCTATCCGGGAATTTTTGCGGCGGGGTATCGTGCCGGAGCGGTCAAAAGCCGCGGGCAAGATCATCTGTATGAGCAGCGTGCACGAGGTGATACCATGGGCCGGGCACGCGAATTATGCGGCCAGCAAGGGGGGGATCATGATGATGATGAAAAGCATTGCACAGGAATTCGCGCCTTATAAGATACGAGTCAACAGTATCGGGCCGGGCGCCATCAAGACGCCGATAAACCAACAGGCCTGGGAAACGCCGGCGGCGGAAAAGAAGCTGCTTGAGCTGATCCCTTACGACCGGGTGGGGGTCGTTGAGGATATCGGCGCTGCTGCGGTATGGCTGGCGAGCGACGAGTCCGACTATGTAAATGGGATCACGTTGTTTGTGGATGGCGGGATGACTTTATATCCGGGGTTTAGCACCAACGGGTAGGCCGCGGGGTTCCGGTGGGTGGTTCAAAAGATAAAAAATCAATAGCATGGAAAAAGAAAAAGACAGACTAAAGATACCGGACTGGAAAAAATGGGGGCCCTATCTTTCCGAGCGGCAATGGGGGACGGTGCGGGAAGACTATAGCGCCGACGGGCAGGCCTGGACCTATACTACGCACGATATGGCAGCCAGCAAGGCCTGGCGGTGGGGAGAAGAAGGCATTGCCGGGATATCGGACAAACGGCAGCGGATATGTTTCTCCGTTGGTCTGTGGAATAAAAAAGATCCCATCCTGAAAGAGCGGCTGTTCGGGTTGAACGGTCTTGAAGGCAATCATGGAGAAGATGTAAAGGAGTTATATTATTATCTCGACTCCTCTCCTACCCACTCCTATATGAGGATGCTCTATAAGTATCCGCAGGCAGCATTTCCTTATGATACGCTGGTACAGGAAAACCGCCGGCGCAACCGGGATCAACCCGAGTTCGAGCTGATGGATACGGGTATTTTCAGTGACGACAGGTACTTCGACGTTTTTATCGAATATGCCAAGTCGGATATGGAGGATATCCTTATCCGGATCACGGTACACAACCGGGGCAGGAATGCGGCCCCGCTGCATATCCTTCCTACCATCTGGTTCCGCAATACATGGAGCTGGGGATACGATGAGTATAAGCCGATCATGATGTCTTCCAACGAGGGCAATATTATCATCGAGCATCGTGAGCTGGGTGAATTCAATCTTTATGGAGATGAAACGGACAGGCATTTGTTTTGCGACAATGAGACAAATGTCGGCCGGCTGTATGGGGTGAACAAAACGGGGTATTTCAAAGATGGCATTCAGAATTATCTGATACATGGCGATGAGCAAGCCATAAATTACCAGGAGGGCACCAAGGCAGCGCTCAATTATGAAAAACTGATCCCCGGGGAGGGTTCTGAGACGATACGGCTCCGGCTTGTAAAGGGTTGCAATTTTACGGCTTTCAAGGATTTTGATGCCATATTCACGCAGAGGATAAAAGAGACCGACGAATTCTATGCGCAGATACAGGAAGAGATGAAAGACGAAGATGAGCGCCGGGTGCAGCGGCAGGCATTTGCCGGCATGTTATGGAACAAACAGCTGTATTATTATACCGTAGATGAATGGTTGAAAGGCGATCCCGGTCAACCCCTGCCGCCTGCGGAAAGGCTGAAGGACAGGAATCATGACTGGCGTCATCTCAAGAACAGCAATATCGTTTCCATGCCCGACAAATGGGAATATCCCTGGTACGCGGCCTGGGATCTCGGTTTTCACTGTATCATCTTCTCATTGATAGACGCCGACTTTGCCAAACACCAGCTGTTATTGCTGACACATGACTGGTATATGCATCCGAACGGGCAATTGCCGGCTTATGAATGGTCGTTTAGCGACACCAATCCGCCGGTACATGCCTGGGCGGCCTATAGGGTGTATGAGATCGACAAACATCAGAATGACGGTAAGGGGGATATTGTTTTCCTGGAAACGGTTTTTCACAAGCTGTTACTGAATTTCACCTGGTGGGTGAACCGGAAAGACATGGAAGGGAACAATATTTTCGAGGGTGGTTTTCTCGGCATGGATAATATTGGCGTGTTCGACCGGAGCAATGTGCATCTGCCTAACGGAGGGCGGCTTGAACAGGCTGACGGGACCAGCTGGATGGCCACTTATTCGCTGAACCTGATGCGTATTGCGCTGGAATTGTCCCTGATAAACCCGGTGTACCAGGATATGGCCAACAAGTTCTTCGAGCACTTTCTGCATATTGCCGCGGCCATGGCGAGTCTGGGGGCGGGGCAGGACGGGCTCTGGGACAATGAGGACGAGTTTTATTATGACTCCGTGCGGATGCCGGGGGATTGTAGCTTTCGCATGAAGATACGGTCGATGGTTGGCCTGATCCCTTTGTTTGCCGTCGAAGTCATCGACGACGAGCTGTTACAGTCGTTGCCAGAATTTGCGAAGAGGCTGAAGTGGCTGTTGGATAACCGTCCCGACCTGGCGGCGCTGGTATCCCGCTGGCATGAAAAGGGGTCGGAAGAAAAACACCTGTTGTCCCTGTTGAGGGGGCATCGGGTAAAGCGTTTGCTCTACCGCATGTTGGACGAAACAGAATTTCTCAGTGATTACGGTATCCGATCGTTGTCGAAATACTACGAAAATAATCCCTACCAGTTCACTGTAGATGGGATGACGCTCTCGGTAAAATATACGCCGGCGGAATCCAATGTTCCGTTGTTCGGGGGAAACTCCAATTGGCGAGGCCCGATATGGATACCGGTGAATTTCCTGCTGATAGAGTCCCTGCAACGATTTCATCACTATTACGGGGATGATTTCAAGATAGAGTATCCGACCCGTTCGGGAAGGTTTTATACATTGGATGAGATCAGCGAGGAATTGTCGATACGGCTGGGCAAAATTTTTCTGCGGGATGAAAAAGGGCGCAGGCCGGTGTTTGGGTCCGACGACAAGATGCAGCATGACCCTCATTTTAAAGACTACATTTTATTCTACGAATATTTTGACGGCAACACCGGGAAGGGGTTGGGCGCCTCGCATCAGACGGGCTGGACGGGGCTGGTGGCGAAGCTGTTGCTGCCGCGGAAGACGGGGCCGGCGCGGGTCAGTTGAAAATTTTGATAGCGGGGAGTTCGACGGTGAAGCGCGTGCCGTTCGTCGCATCTGAAACCACAAAGATCGTTCCTTTGTGGAGGGCGATGATCCGTTGTGCCAGTGCGAGTCCCAGGCCAAAACCGCGGGTATTGCCTGTTCCCGAGCCCCTGTAGAAGGGTTGAAATATCTGAGGGATATCTTCGGCCGAAATGACGCTGCCTTTATTGGCGACCTGTATGAATAGCTTATGATGAGCAAAGGTGAGGTCGACAACGGAGCGTTTGTCGGAAGAATACTTGCATCCATTCTCTATCAGGTTTTTTACAGCGATGTATAACAACTCGCCGTTGCCGAATACGACAAAGTCCTTTTCGTCTTCCGGGAATTCGCCGAAATTCAATTCTATGACGTATTCGGTATTCAGTTTCTTCACGTCGCCAACGGCCTTCAGGAGCACCTCGTCAACCCGGACCTCGTTAAGCTCGATACCGCCCTGGGAGCCTGTCTTGGCGATCTCCAGCAGGCTCTTGGTCAGCTGGCGCATCTGTGTGACGTCTTCGCGGACAGAAGAGAGCACCTGTTTGTATTCATCGGCGGACCTGTCTTTTTGCAAAACGACCTCTACCTGACTGGAAACAGAGGTCAGTGGGGTGGACAGTTCATGAGAGGCATTGGAGATGAAACGGCGCTGGATAGCAAAGGATTCCTGTAGTCGTCCCAGCAGATCGTTGAAGGTGTTGGCCAACTGGCTCATTTCATCCTGACCGGTGCCTGCCAGTATACGATGGGAAAGATCATAGGAGGATATCTCTTTTACTTCCCGGATGATCAGTGCGATCGGTCGCAGCAGCTGGCGGGCGAAAAGCAGGCTCACGGTAGCCGTTAGGAGTATACTCAGGATCAGGCTGATCACGAGTATCTTGTTCAGGGTCTGTACTCTTTCCAGGCCATCGTCATCATAGCCGGCCACAACGACGATAAAATCCCTTTTGCCGGCGACGCGGTGTAGCGCTACGGCTTCCAGCCTGCCCATGTCAAAATGTATCTCACCCTTTGTTTTCGCTTCCTGCAGCAGCTCAGGGGTGACGGTAAGATGTTTGCTGCCTGGCATATCGGAGAGATAAAGCACTTTTCCGTCGTCGGTGAAGATGCCCATACTGCGGGAGTAGACGGCGCCCACAGTGGAGGCTGTATCCATCCGGTGCATAAAGCCAAAGGCACTGTCGCCCATCACCGAATACAACTGCATGTTATAGACAGCGCGGGATCTCAACCTTTTTTCAAATACTTCTTTTCTTTCGAGCTTTGCGAAATAATAGACCGAGCTTGTCAAAAGCAAAATGATCGCCGTTACCAGCAGGGTGAACAGCAGCATTATCTTGTGGCGGATCTTCACTTAATGGGTTTAGTTATCAGTGTTATTCAAGGAGTTTCTTTCAGCACATAGCCCATTCCCACCTGGGTGTAAATGAGCTTGGACGAAAAGTCTTTTTCTATTTTTTTCCGGAGGAAGTTGACATAAACGTCGATGACATTTGTTTTAGTATCAAAATCGATGTCCCAGACATTGATAGCAATGTCGATGCGGGACACCACCTTATTTTTGTTCCGGATAAAATACTCCAGCAGCTGGAACTCCTTTGCCGTAAGAGGGATATTTCTGCCATCGCGGGACACTTCTTTGCTGTCGAGGTTCATGACAAGGTCATCCACTTTAAGTATGTTGGTTCCAACGGAGGTCTGGTGATGCAGTCTTTTAAGGAGGGCGCGGATGCGGACCAGCAGTTCCTGGAAATCGAAAGGTTTAACGATATAATCATCTGCGCCTGCCTCGAACCCTTCGATCTTGTCTTCCGTAGTATTCATGGCAGTGAGCATGATAACGAGAATGTCTTCGTTGACACCGCGTATATGCCGTGCCAGTTCGTACCCATTCATCAGTGGAAGATTTATGTCCAGGATAGCCAGGTCATAAGTGTTGGCATCGAACAGCTTGCGGCCGAGGGCTCCGTCATATGCTACGTCGACCTCGTAGTGTTGTTCCGTCAACCCTTTGCGCAAAGACTCCGCAATCTTCTTTTCATCCTCAACGAGTAATATCTTTGTGTCTGCCATAATGAGTTTTCTGGGTGAAACTGTAAATTACTGATCCTCGGGCTGAAAGTCCTTAAATATCGATTAAAAAGGAATTAAACCGATTTAGCAAAAGTGCCTCCTGCTCCGGCAAAGTATAATCCCTGCCCTGAAAAAAATACTTTAAAAATACTTTCGCTCACGTCGTAATATGCCAAAAAAAAGTGTAAATTTTGTATGTTCTTCCCTTAACTCACACCGTCGAAAAGCGATTGCTGCTATTTGCAAACTAACCCTGTTGGAAGCTAATTTAAAATCTAAAAAAAGGGGGGTTGCTATGAAACTTCGCGAATCGCCTTTCATCAACAGGCGTAAAAAAACGATCGAGTTTTATGTTCATCATGTGAATTCCACATCCGCAGCCCACATTGCCCTGGCAGGCACATTCAATCATTGGGCGCCGGACGAACTGCAGATGCAGCCGGCCAAAGATGGTTGCTGGAAGATCTCTATCCCCATGCTGCCAAAAGGCAAGTATTATTACAAGTTCTACATCGACGAGAGGATGTGGATGGAAGACATTGAAAATCCGCTTCGTGAGCCGGACGGTGTGACGGGTTGGAACAGCGTATTAACTGTGTAGGGGGTTGTAGGTTAGTAAGAAATTAAGAAGCCGGTTCTGTCGAGCCGGCTTCTTAATGTATCAGGCGTTATTATAGATCTTATATACGGGGTCACGGAGGGCGTCTCCTTTTTCGCTGCAGATGAATTCCAGCAGGGAGGCTATCTGCGCCGGTTGTACCCAGGCGGCGGGGTCGGCGTCGGGCATGCTTTCGCGATTGACGGCCGTATCGATAGTAGAAGGGGCTACGACGGAAGTCACCACATTCTTTCCTTTGGCTGTAGCATTGAGCAGTCCCGCCAGTTCGAACAACAAGGATTTACTGAGGGAATAGGCGAGGGCTCCTTTGCCTTGTTCGGGTTTAAGTGCGGGACGGGCGCCCATAAAGACCAGCCGGCCATATCCATTCTGCAGCATATGCTGAAACAGGATACGTGCGGCAAAATAGACCGTCTCGAAATTGAGGGAATACATTTTTTTCAGTGCGGCGCCATCCGTGGCATTGATATCCCCCATGGCAAAACCACCTGCCAGCAGGAGGGCGCCATCGATGCGGCCATAGAGTTCAATGACTTCCTGCAGGAATGTTTCGACGGCCTCCTCGTCGGCCAGATCTACCGACCGCAATTCGAAATCATCGTGCGAGGCGGCGAATCCCAGGTGGGTTCCGGAGTGGTCCACCGCGATCACCTTATATCCTTCGTCCAAAAATTTTTTCACTGTAGCGGCACCAAGATTGCCATTGGCACCGGTGATAAGGATGATCTTAGCCATATACTAAAATATTATTTTGAGAGAAGCGCTTCCAGCATTTTATCCGCGACCAGCTGATTGCCTGTTTCATTAAGATGAACCCTGTCTTTGGTGAGTACGTCCTTGTCCTTATTGCCGGGATTATTCTTCAATTCATAGTTGTGGAATATTTCGCGCAGGTCGACCAGGCCGCAATGCCATTTCTGCGCCAGATTGCGAATTATCTGGGAGTAGTAGTTCAGGTCTCCGTCCTGCTGGTTGGTAAAATCCGTTTTCTCGCCGATGACGGCCGGTGTGCAAAGTATGACCCGAATATGTTTATCGAGCATTTTGTTGATGATGGCTGTGTAAAATCTTTCAAATTTATCGGGATCTGTCCCGGTGCCGGAGGATGTTTTATGCCAGACGTCATTCACTCCCACCCAGATGAATACAATATCGGGGTTTTGGGAGAGGACATCGTCTTCCAGACGAAGATAAAGGTCATATACCTTATTGCCGCCGACGCCTGCGCCGATGAGATCATAATCGGCGATGCCTTTCTGTGCCAGGGCATCCTTCATTTTAGCAATGTATCCTCCGGGTTTGGCGCCGGCTTCGGTGATGGAGTCGCCAAAGAAGATAACCTTTTGAGGCTTGCGGTGGGAAAAAGAGAAAAGGGCCACAACAGTTAAAAGGGTCATGATAACGGCAAAACGGGCAAATCGCATTGTTTTTCTTTTCCCAAACCTACATCAAAATGATGAATAGACAATCAGATGATTGTGGACCATATTCTTCTGCTGATCAATGGTATGGCGTGGTGTTGTTCATTTGAGACGCTGCATAATTTCGAGACATGCCCTGCTGTTATGATAGGGGCATTTCCAGAAACCGGCCTTGTCCCGGCCTGTCATAGGAGTGTGATCGGCCGTTACGCCCCAATACCATTCTTTTCCTGCGGGGTCGCGGATATATTTTTTAACAAAATCCCAGGTCCCGAGTGACCGTTGCCACCAATGATCTTTGTCGCTAAGCTGCCAGGCCTGGAGGAACCCGACCATGGCCTCGGCCTGTGGCCACCAGTGTTTTTCCCTGATGAGGCGGCCGTTCTCCATTTCGTACCAAAGCCCTCCGTCGGTATCCAGCCCTTCTGCGGCGGCCGTTGCAATTTGCAGGGCAAGCGTGCTGGTTTTTGTTATCCATTCGTTATCACCCGTAGCCAATGCGGCTTCGTGTAACAACCAGGAGGCTTCGATATCGTGGCCATAAGAGATGATATCGGATCTTTCTTTCCAGTCTTCGTCAAAAAAGAGTCCCAGATGGCCGGTGGCCTTATTGACAATATAGCGGTCGAATACTTCCAGCAGACCGAGCAGCCGTTGGAGTAAAAGATCATCGGGCCAGTGTCGATAGAGATTGGTATATGCCTCCAGGATATGGAGGTGGGTATTCATCGTCTTTGGATCGTTGGCATCTTTTTGGCTGAGCCGAAGATCGTCCACAGGGGACCAGTCCTGGCCGAATGCTTCGAAATATCCTTTTCTTTCGGGATCGAAGCTGAATTGTTCGATTAGCCGAAAAAGAGAAATGGCTTCGTCAAGCGCTGTTTTTTCTCCCGTGGCCCGGTAATATTCGCTCAGACCGTAAAGAAGAAAGGCCTGTCCATATATCTGTTTGCGGGTGTCCATTGGCCGGCCTGCCGCGTCGATGCTCCAAAAGGCGCCGCCATAATGTTTGTCCTGGAAAAAGCGGAACAGGTATTCATAGGCCCTGTCGGCCATCGGCCGGTAGATCCACTCACCGGTGTGATAGAAAGCGGCGCTAAAGGTCCAGAGGATGCGGCTGTTCAATACCAATCCTTTGGGAGCCCGGGGATGAGGCTGGTCGGCTTCGTCCACCCGGCCGACAAATCCACCCTGCCGGAGGTCGGGTGTATAATCCATCCAATACCGGAGGATAAGGTGCAATTCTCTTTCTACTTCTTCCCTATAAGGAATTGCGTTCATTTTGTTCTCGCTGTCTTCCATGTCGGTCTTGTCCCTGGCGTGGTCTCTCCGCCGTTGTTACCCAGATGGGTTTTGTTCTTGTCAATGAGTTGTTGCAGTGTTTCTACTGAGGTGGCCGAATGAAGTCCGTCTTCCGGTGTATTCACGACATAATCGAGCAACTGGTCGATCGTAGAGGTTGCCACGTGCATTCGCGTATCAGAAGAAGCGTAATAAATATAGACTTTACCGTCTTCATCGGCGATCCAGCCATTCGAAAATACGACATTTGACACATCTCCTACTCTTTCCTCTCCTTTTGGCGCGATGAAATATCCGCCGGGTTTGTAAATAACCCGGGTGAGGTCGTGGAGATCGGTCATAAATACGTAAAGGGTATAACGTAGACCCGCAGCTGTATTACGGACACCGTGGGCCAGATGCAGCCATCCCAGGCGGGTGCGGATCGGGGCTGGTCCAAGGCCATTCTTCGCTTCATTTACAGTATGATAGATACGGGGGTCGATGATCGTCTCCCTTTCCACGTGGGCATGGGTGATAGAATCCGAAAGGCCGAAACCCACTCCCCCACCCGAGCCGGCGCTGATAAAGCCGTCCTGGGGGCGGGTATAAAAGGCATATTTCCCGTCGACGAGTTCCGGATGAAGAACCACATTTCGTTGTTGGGGGCTATTGGTCCGCAGATCGGCGAGTCGTTCCCATTGGACCAGGTCTTTGGTCCGGGCAATGCCGCATTGGGCAACCGCGGCTGACTGGTCGGCAGGCGGCGCGTTGGGGTCGCGGCTCTCGGTGCAGAACAGACCGTAGATCCAGCCATCGGCATGATGGGTAAGACGGATATCATAGATGTTGGTTTCCGGGGCGCCCGAACCCGGCATATGGACGGGAGAGTCCCAGAAACGAAAATTATCGATGCCATTGGGGCTTTCGGCAATGGCGAAAAACGATTTCCTGTCCGAACCTTCCACGCGGGCCATCAGGATATACCGGTCATTCCATTTTATTGCCCCTGCGTTAAAAACCCCGTTAATACCAAATCTTTCCATCAGGAAGGGGTTCGTTTTTTCATCGAGATCATATCGCCAGAAAAGGGGGGCATGTGCCGCGGTGAGTACGGGGTGCCGATACCGAAGAAAGATACCATTGCCCGGCATCATGGGTTCGTTGGGACGGCTGATCAGTCCGTAGTATTGTTCGTTGAGTTGCGCCAGGCGGTCATTAAATTGGGGCGTCATCATAGTAGATTTTAATTAAACAATCAATATTCGTTGAGTCTGTCCCACCAGGTCCTTTTCAGGATCAGCATGATGATCAAAAGGATGGCTACTGTCAGCAATAGCGGGGCTTTCAACCATAATACGATATACATGGGAAGCAGGGTAAGGCATAATTGTGCAATGATGCCCAGCACGATGTTGAGCAGGTTGCGCCGGAAATTGGCATTGGCTGCAAAGGCGGGGTCCTCTTTTATCACCAGTGCATGGATGGGTCCCCAGAATCCCCAGGGCCGCACATTGCGGTAGAAGGCGGTCAGGGTAGCGTTGTCTGTGGGCGGAGTGGCGTAAGAACCAATGATCGAGCCGGCCATTGACAGCAGGAAAAGAACCGGCCAGTAATAAAGGTCGAGACCATGCAGGATACCCAGCGATTTCAGGACGGCAAGGGCGATAGCCGGGATGATACCTGCCAGCATGCCCCAGAAGAAACCATTGGCGTTAAACCGCCACCAATGCCATTTCAGCATATTGGCCGCAACATATCCACCATAAAGACCCGATACGATCCACTGCAGGATCGTATTCACGTCCTTAACGAACAGTCCCAGCACGATGCCGGTAATGACCACGGCCAGTCCGGCCAGGTAATTCATCGAGATGACCTGCCGGTTGGAAGCTTCTGGATTGATGTATTTGAGATAGATGTCATTGACAAGATAGGCTTGTGCCGCGTTGAGTGTTCCCGAGAAAGTGCCCATAAAAGCGCCCAGCAGTCCCGTGAGTACAAGACCCATCAATCCTACCGGCAAAAAGCTGTTGATAGTAGCGGGTAATATTTTTTCAAAGTCCGTACCGGTGGAAGTTTGTAATGCGCCGTGTATTTTATCATAATACAGCAGGGCAAGCACGGTAAGTCCTATGATCATAGAATAACGGATGGGCAGCAGGATAATAGATACAAATCCACTCATTTTACTAGCCTCCTGCGGCGACCGGGTGCTGAGTATCTTTTGCATATCATAATTGGGAGCGGGGCCTGCGAGACTGGCAAATACGCCTTTGAAAAGCATCATCATGAAAAAGACGCCGAAAAGGGAAAATCCGTCGTCCTTTATTTTTTTGCCTGCGTCAGCAAGCATGCGGGACCAGTCCAGATCAAGATGCCAGCCAAAGAAGGGGTTGAGCCAGCCTTCAGGGACGTGTAAGGCACCGCCGGGGCCGTGCAAAGAGCCGCCCTGCTGATGAAGCCGGCACATGGCAATAATACCGATGCTTATACAGGCGATGGTCATAATGATATATTTGATCACATCCCCGAGTACGATGCTGTGCATGCCGCCGAGAATGGAATAGAACATGGCGAACAGGGTGAAGACGATCCCATAAAAATGGGCAACATAATCAGCGGGTACTTTGAAAGGGATATACTGTTGTACCGACTCCCAGGGGATAAAGATCTGCATGAATTTACCCAGTCCAACAAATCCATAGGCCATAAATCCCAGACAACTCAGCAGCGCAAATGCGACTACGATATTGTGTGAGGCCCGGACCCCGGGTCCTGACCGGCCAAAGCGGGTGGCCAGCCATTCTGCGCCGGTAGTTGCATTCGAGCGGCGTAACCAGCGGGAAAGGTAGACCATCATAAAGACCTGGTTAAACACCGGCCACAGCCAGGGTATCCAGATGCTTTTCATCCCATAGACAAAACAGAGGCTTACCATCCACATAGTGCCGGATATGTCGAACATATCGGAAGCGTCACTGAGCCCGAGCATATACCAGGGGAGGGATTTTCCGCCCATCAGATAATTCAGCTTGTTCTGTCTTGCTTTTTTACGCAACATCCAGCCAATGACCACCATGGTGACCAGGTAAGCGAGGATAATGGCAAAATCGGGTAGTTGTAATTTCATACGTTAAAATAGGAACTTTGCCATTATCGGGAGCAGAGCCCTGTCCTTTATAGGGCACATAAAATTCGTGCTGGCCGCCGGGTTTTTCGCCTGCGTTGCGCCAGGCCATCACATAGGCAAGGCGGTGTCTTTTCAGCGTATTCCCGAAGGTCTGCGTCCACCAGTTGTTGTCCGGGAGGCCGTTATAGCCGAATTCCGTCATCGCCCGGGTATCTTTCCAGCCAGGCTTCTTCCGTAGAGAAGCGGTCCGTGTTATACGCGTAGAGCAGGTTATGCAGGTGTTTTTCGTCCTTCAGGCAGCTGACAGTAACCCGCCACAACTGTTTTATTTCGCCGGGGGTACAGTTCTTTCCTCCCCACCAGAACCAGTTGCCGTTGAGTTCGTGGAAGAGACGGAGGATAAGCCGATGACCACGACATCTCCAAGGGTGGAAGTGGAAGTTTTCATGGAAATCGTCAGGGAGGTCTTTGTCCCGATGGCTATTTCCTGGGGGGACATTCCGATGTAGGAAAAGAGCAGGGTGTGTGTCCCTGCGGGGACAGTAACAGAGAACTTACCTTCTACATTCGTTGTGGTGGTAATTTTTTCGCCTTTGACCATTACGGTGACACCGGAAAGGATACTTCCTTTATCGTCGAGGACGGTGCCGGTAATAGTTTTTGATTGGGCAAAAGCAGCGGATAGGAGGAAAAATACGCCTATTAAAAATAGGAGTACCCGCGAGCATACTTTCTTTCTCATATAGCAAGCCATTTTAATTGGCTGCTAAAATAGGGAGGGTTTCTGCTTGAAAACTAATGCTTTTTTATCCCAGTGTTATTCAAATAAGATAGTGTGTTAAAACTAAAATATGTATCTAGTTGAATAACAATTATTAAATTCGATTTTTGGGGCTTGTTGGACTATTATACTATTTTATCCCGTTTTTGTTAAAATCAGACTGGTGTCGTAAATTTATTAAACCTTAAAGCTTTGCTGCCAAATGAGTACGAACATTATCCGAGAAATTACCCCGCTGACGCAGAACGACTGTTTTACGATCTTTTCGCGTGTAAAAAAGGAATTCACTTTTCCTCTCCATTATCATGAAGAGCTGGAATTAAATCTGATCATTAATGCAAAAGGAGCCCGGCGCATTGTGGGCGATCATATTGATACCATAGAGGATGTGGAACTGGTGTTGGTAGGACCCAATTTATATCATGCGTGGTTTACGCATCAGTGTAAGAGTGAGGAGATCAGGGAGGTGACGATACAGTGGCATAAGGACCTTTTTGAAGACAAACTGCTGCGGCGCAATCAGTTAAGTTTTATCCGGAGTATGATCGAGCGGTCGCAGAAGGGCATTCTTTTCTCGCGGGAGACGGCTGCTGCGGTGGCGCCGCGTATACTGTCGCTAAATCAGAAGAATGGGTTTGACTCCGTGTTGGAGTTGCTGTCGATATTGCATGATCTGTCCACGTCGCGGAACATGCGTACATTGTCGGATGCTTCTTTTACGAATCAGCATTTTACCTATAACAGCCGGCGGATAGAGAAGGCGTTCGAGTATATGAATACCAACTACGACAGGCCGATAACGCTGGGAGAGGTGGCGAAATTGGTGAGTATGACGGAGGTGTCATTTAGTCGATTTATCAAAAAAAGGACGGGCAATACCTCTATCGACAGTCTGAATGAGATAAGGCTGGGGCATGCGTCAAGGATGCTGATAGATACGACGCATTCCATTTCTGAGATATCCTATCATTGCGGGTTCAACAATATCTCCAACTTCAACAGGATCTTTAAGAAAAAGAAGACCTGTACGCCGAAGGAGTTTCGCGAGAATTTTAATTCGGGGACGAGGGTTTTTATTTAGGGGCCGCCGGGGGCGGGTTTGCCGGGCCGGGCCTATCGGGGCCGCCGGGTTTGCGGCGCCGGTGGGTTTGCCTGAGGGCTTGCTTTTGCCGGGTTGCCTGTGGGCGGGGCCTGTTGGGGTCGCCGGGGTGTGCCGGGGGCCTGTTGAGGCGGGGCCGGGGCCGCGGGTTTAGGCGGGTACGCCTACCCGGGGTTTAGTCTGGTTGTTTATCATGTCGAGGTCTGGTTTCGACTCGTCGGTGAGCGCCACCTTACCCCTTTCTTTCCTGACGACGCGGGAATAAAGGGATATCTCCTTATCGAAAAGAAAGCGGAAGAAGAGTTTGGTCCACGACTTATGGCTTACGAGGCTATCATAATAATCCGGGGCCGTCTTTTTTATCTGGGGCAATTTGTTCCAGGGAATGGAAGGAAAATCGTGGTGTTCGTTGTGATATCCTACGTTGAATGCCACATTGTTGAGCACTCCATAATAGCTAAAGGTCTCCTGTATCTCATCGTGTGTAAGATAATGTTCCTGTATCCAGCGGGCGCCCAGTGGGTGCAGGCCGACGGAGAAGAAGAAGCTAAGCAGCAGGTATACGATCGCTTTGGGGCCGAAGAAATACCACATGGCGGCGATGAAAACGATCTCGGCCACCCAGTTCAGCGCCACCCATTTGTCGAAGGGTTTGATCTCGCGTAGACGGGAGATGCGAAAGACCTGCCATACGGGGTAGAACAGTAACCAGATGATCTTGCCGACAAAAAAGTTGTTGATAAGTTTGGCTTCCCAGCGATTGGGCAGGTCGGCATCCAATTCGTGGACGCCCTGGAAGGAATGGTGTTTAATATGATAGCGTTCGAAGGAAATTGAAGAGGGAAAAAGTTGGGGAAGATTGGCTAATATTCCGGAGAGACGATTGGCTGCACGATTTTTAAACAGCAGGTGATGTGCACATTCGTGGATCATGACGAAGAGGGCATGGTCAGCAAAGGCGCCGAGCAGGTAAGCGGCTGCGACTATCAGCCACCAGGCCTGGTCTTTTACTGCCCAGGCGATGGTGCACTGGGCCAACACGATCCCTAATATGGCGAAAAACGTGTATTTGTTCTTTCCGATGAGTTTTCTCACTTCCGGATGCTGCTGCAGGATCTGTTTGGTACGGAGCCTATGTGGTTCTTGTTTTTCGGAATGTACAAAGTCGGTTCTCTTCTGTGACATAGTGTAAATTAGGTAGTGTTATAAGACGCGATCAAGATACTAAAAAAAACGGCTTCAGCATGTTTCTTGTTGCCTTTGGGCCAGAATTTTATGAATTTAAAAACAATTAATAATTAAGGGGTATAAAGGGTTTCCTCCAGGGGTACTTGCAAGCCGGAATTATTTGCAGTATATTGGCGCACAAATCAATACCTAATGAAAATCCTACATTCTCTTCTGACAGGATCCTTATTCCTTTTTGCTGCCGCGAGCGGCCATGCACAGGCTGACACGGCCAAAATCACTCAAAGAGCTTTATTGTTTGCAGACAGTCTTGTCAAGACCGACACGTATGAGAACTGGGGGCATTATGCGGACCTGGCTCCGGCAAGTGTCATCAAATTTTATGGCGGGAAGGATGGCTACGTCGAGCACATCAAGAAACTTCGCATGCGTACTTTCAGCGATCTGGCGGAGGACGCGCCCGAGCTGAAGATGCTCAATCTGATGACGGAGAAAGATCAATGGCAGTGTGTAGTCCGTATGTCCCGTTACTTCCACAAGGAAGACAAAAAATATCACCTGGTGACATATTTTATCGGTCAGTCCAAGGATGAAGGCGAGACCTGGCGTTTATTCGATGTCAGCTACAACAAGGTGGCGAATATCATCTATATGTTCCCGGATATTATGGGTGACATGCCGATAAAGGAGGCTACTATTATGACCCCGGAGCAGGAGTTAGCGGTGGAGCAGAAGGCTGCGGCGGAGGCTGCGCAGGCCAATGCGGGGAAGAAGGGGGGTGTTAAGAGGAAATAGTGGCGAGGGAGGGGGCGAGCCGGGGCGCGGGCGGGAAAATTTTTAAGTGGTTTTCCAAGTGTTTTTTTAAAGTTAGTGACTAAAGTATTTATAACCATAGCGCCATATCCGGCAATTCTGGTTTGGCCGTCGTAACTTTGTCTTTTCATAGGATAAGGTTTAATGGTTAAAAACACTTTGATTAGTACGCCCCTGGTAGTCTTACCGGGGGCTATTTTTTTGTGGCGCATATCTAGAGCGTTTATGTAGAGCGCTTATGTAGGACGTTTATGTAGGGCGTTTATGCGGCAATGTCTATTGCCGTGTGGGCGCGAGGATATGCATATCCGAAAGCCAGTTGGCCATTAACTGAGGCCAGGCGCGGACGGCCTTGAGATTACTCCGGTAGCCCATATTAAAACCATGATCGCCCTGGGACAGAATATGCGCCTCTACGGGCACTTTGGCAGCCCTGTATTTTTCCAGCAGGCTCACGACCGGTACGGCACAGCAGGGGTCATTATTGGCGGCGATGAGAAAGACGGGTGGTGCAGTATGAGGGACTTCGTCCGGCACACCAAGTGGACCGGGATAAACCAGCAACTGGAAATTGGGGCGGCCATTGATGCGATCGACAGGGTCTGTTGCCTGGGGGTCACCGTCGCCTGAGCCATAAGCCACAAGAGCGGCACATTCTCCGCCTGCAGAAAATCCCATCACCCCAATGCGTGCCGTATCGATATTAAATTCCGCGGCCTTGCTCCGCACAAGACGCATGGCACGGTAGCAATCCTGGCGAATTTCCTTTTCGAGGCTATACAGGTTCGAGTCTTCGCGGAACAACCGGTATTTGACGATAAAGGCTGCTACGCCGATGCTGTTTAAGAAACGGGCGGGGTCGCGGCCTTCCGCATTAAACACCAGCAGACGGTGACCGCCGCCGGGGAAGATGACTACGGCAGCGCCTGTCGCTTTTTCTTTTGGCGGCAGGTAAATGGTGATCGATGGATTGTGAATATTTTTTACCCAGTAGTCTTTTGCCTGTTCGGGTTCGTTTCGTTTATTTTCGAAGCCTGGTGCGCCGTTGGGCCATAGCGGGATCTGGCGGGCGGTGTCCTGGGCTGGGGAAAGAAGGGGGGTTAGAGCGAGGGTTGATAGATAAATGAGACGCAGCAAGTTCATGAGTTGGTTCGTTTTGGAGCTATAAGGTACATTCAATTGAGCGATATTGAACAGAAAGTTCGGGTGGTGCAGGGGCGGCGGGGGCGGAGGCGGGAGGCGGGGAGTTGGCATAGGTGGATGGCCGGCTGAAACCCAGGCTGGGCTTGATATTTGCAACAGGGTAGCAAGTTTTGGACTATCGTAAATGCAACAGCGTAACGAGTATGGGGCCTGTTGGGGCCTGTTGTTACCGCTGGTAAAGGCCGGCAACCATTCGTAAGTCAAAAATTACCGATCAGACCCGATATTTGACACTCACCCACCTATTTTGCCGTTCGTCACAAGAGGAGGACCGTCATTAAACAAAAAGGACCGTTCCTACCGTATGCGCTACCAGCGAGGGGTAAAACCGGATTATCTTTATTCTATCAAACAAAAGGGAGCCAGTCTCCATTATAAAATGAAATCTTCTATAGAGTTTATGTCTGCCGTCACCTACTACAACAATAGGGCTAGACTACCGGAATTCTCCCATTCCTAAAAACTCACAGCAAACAAATAAAATCAAGTAGGCCGGAGCCTGCGCTAATATGCGCATATTGGTATCCGTTACTAACATTGTATTTCCTAACTGTAGCAACATGAAAAAACTTATTGGAGTTATCGTTATCCTGTTAACTCTTTTGTTAACCGTCATCTATCGGCAACTGACAGGAAACCGGGTTAAAGACAAGCCGGGCCATACCTGTAAGCTTCTCCGGATACGGGAAGAGCTGCCGCTGTTCCAATTGCTAATCCAATAGATACCTGTGCGCGGGTGCAGGGCCGCGATGTGCCGGTGCAGGGACATCTGCGTGCCGGCGCAGGGTTGCCTGAGTGCGGGTGTAGGATGCCTGAGTACCCGGGCGCCGATATGACCGGGAACGGTCGTAAAGGGCCGTGTCATGTCAGAAAATAAGGCCACATCAAATTCTTAACCATTAAAATCAACAACTATGGCCAGATTAGGCAAGAGGCTTCTGTCGGCCTTTATCGAGACAGGGGAAGAAAAGCGCGCGGGGGGCGCCGGGGCAGAGAGCGGGAAAGCAGATGTGAACGCGGGTGGCGGGAGTGCGGGCGCCGGTGGTGCGGGGGGCGGGCATGTGGGCGGCACTTCGGGTGTGGGGGCAGGTAGCGTCCCTGGTGCAGGCGTCCCGGACGCGGGCGGTGCGGGGGCTGCGGGTGGGAGTGCGGGCGGTGCGGGGGCGGGAACGGGCACGGGCGCTGCAGACCAGCGGTTCGCGGACTATTTCGATAAGCTGTTCAGCGATGCGAATATTCCCGGTCCGGACTATTATGAGTTCTCGAAGATGGTCGCGGCTATGCGGCTGATCCCCGATGAACAGTCCAGGTATTATGCCGCCTACGCCGGTCTGCAGGTACAGGGGCTCGACAAACAAAAGCTGTTGTCTACCGCCGCCGAATACCTGCGGGTGCTGACCGCCGATGCCGACCAATTCCAAAAGATGGTAGACGCCGCCTTACTGGAAAAGGTGCATAGCCGGACGGGGGAGGCGGAAGAGAAAGGCCGCCGCATTCAGGCGCTGTCCCAGGAGATCCTGAAGTTACAGGAAGAGATAGGCGCGATGCAGCGGGAAATTGGGGAGAATAAAGAAAAACTAACGGCAAGCAGTAATGCTTATATGTCAGAGAGTGGCCGCCGGAAACAGCAGATAGAAACCGACATCCAAAAGATAGATCACTATATACATTAACACTCAAAACTAAACGACCATGAATCGTCTTATCGAAAAAACAAAAACACCCGGCTGGTGGAGCGAACCTAAGAATGTCGCGACAGCCGTTGTCTGTCTTGCCCTGACGGCAGGTCTGGCTTATGGATTCCTTACTTATGTATTGCCATGGCTGGTCACGGTAACCTGGAATATGGTGAACCTTGTCATCGGTGGCGTCATATGCGGATTCCTTTTGATGACGGTGACCAACCGGAAATTCTGGCGGGCCCTGAAATATTTTTCAGAGTTCATCGCCAACTATTCCATCGGCCTGGCCATCGAGCTGAACCCCTTCGCGATCCTGCAAGCCAAGATCGATCAGGGTTATAAGGACAGAGACACCTTATACAAACAATCGGCCCGTCTAAAGGGCAAACAAAGCGAGCTGATGGACAAGCTGGGTGAAAAGGAAAAAGAACTGCAACTCAACATCCAAAAGGTGAAGATCCTGCAGTCCGAGGGGAACAGCACCCGACAGGTGAATCTGTATACCAACAACGTCATGCGTTGCCGGGAATACATCGACAATGTAACGCCCATCGTGGGCGACCTGAACAAGCTGATCCAGTTTGCCGATGCCGCCTATGAAGAGAGCGGGATCATGCTCGAAGACGCTAAACTGGACCTGGAAGCGAAAAAGGACCTGTACTACTCCGTGACCACCGGGTTGTCAGCTGTCACCAGCGCCATGAAAGCCTTTAAGGGCGATGACGATCTGAACAGAGATGCCGAGCAAGCCCTGGCCCTGCTGAAAGTGAGGATCGGGGAAAAGATAGGTCATATCAAGTCCGCTATCAATGTCACCTCCCGCTTCATGGATGACCAGGTGCTCGAAGACAAAGCCAAGTCTGCCCAGGCGCTCGAACTCATCAACCAGTTCGACCTTGGAAAAGACTTCCACTATACCGGTGGGGCCCTGAAAGACAGTGGAGATAAAGGGCGGTTAAAAGATGTGTCCGTCACCGACAGATATAAAGGATTGTTGCCGTAAGGCTGCAAGTCAGAAACATTATTTATTTAAAAAAGCTTAAAACTTAATTATATGTCAGTCAAATTAAAACCCGCCGGAAAGATCTTAGTCATCGCTGTTGTTGTAACAGCCGGCATCTTTAGTGTAAAATGGTATCAGGCTCGTCCTAAAGACGCCAATAAAGCCATCGAAGTAGGCAAGGTGGTATTGCCCGATGCTCCAGAAGCCTCCCTGAACGCCAACGCAGTTCTGCTGACCTTACCCGGCAGCGCAGATGCCGTCAATGGCGGCACACAGGTCACCTGGGAACGTATGGCCTGGAACAGCCAGTTCTCTGGTATGTATGCCAACGGTGGCGTGCGGACGACAAAAGGCTCGTTGTTTGACAACGCTCACCTGGACGTCACATATGTGCGCCAGGACGACTGTAACAAACAAATGGCGGACCTGGTAAAGTTCGCGGGTATGTACAAGACCAATCCCAATACGCCGGCTGTGCTGATCACTTTTATGGGTGACGGTATGCCCGCCTTCATGACCTCTTTGTCAAAAGAGTTAGAGTCACTTGGTCCTGAATACCAGCCCATCATCCTGCCGATAGCACACGGTAAGTCTTATGGGGAGGACCAGGTGATGGCTCCTGCCTCCTGGAAACAGGACCCGCACAATGCCATCGGCAAATGCGTGGCCGGCGTGTTGCGTGACGGTGACGTAAACATCCTGCTCAAATGGGCCGGCGACAATGGGTTGAAAGTAAACCCCGACGAAACCACTTATGACCCCGAAGCCATCAACCTGATCGCAGCCAATGACTTCCTGGACGCCCCTAATAAATATATTACGGGCTATTCTGAAAAGAGAAAGATCATCGCTGAAGGCAAAACGACCGGGCGTGATACTACGGTGGGTGTAGATGGGGTAGCCACCTGGACACCTGGTGACGTAAACGTCGCCACGAAAAAAGGCGGACTCGTCACCATCGCCAATACGCGTCAGTATGCATCACAGATGCCTAACCAGACGATCGCCATTAAAAAATGGGCCTATGATCACCGCACCGATATCGAGAACATGATCATTGCTCTGGCCCAGGCGGGTGACCAGGTGCGTTCGTTCACCGAAGCCCGGAAATTCGCAGCCCAGGTGAGCGCCAGTGTTTACCAGGAGCAGAATGCCGACTACTGGTTGAAATATTATAATGGCGTCGAAGAAAAAGACGTACAGGGCATGAAAGTGAATCTCGGTGGTTCCACCGTCTTCAATCTGCCCGACATGGCCAATACCTATGGACTGGGCAATGACAAGGTAGACCGTTACAAAGCGGTGTACAATACCTTCGGTAATCTGATGGTGAAAATGTATCCTGCCATCATGCCCAGCTACGTGCCCTATGAAAAGGCGGTGGACAAATCCTTCCTTTTGAGTGTGATCTCCAATCACCCCGAGCTGCTGGAAGGAAAAGCCATCGAGACGAAATATGCGGCTAAGATCACGGAAGCCGTTTCGACCCGGAGCTATCACATCGAGTTTGAAACGGGTTCGGCCACCATCCGTCCCGCCTCTTTTAAGATGTTGGATGAGATATTCGAGTCTGCTGTCGTAGCCGAAGGTCTGAAGCTGGGTGTATACGGACACACAGACAACAATGGTTCCGACGCCGTGAACATTCCCTTGTCCGAAAAAAGGGCGGCCGCCGTTAAGGAATACCTGATGAGCAAGGGTCTGAAAGAGGGCCGGGTTGAGACCAAAGGCTGGGGTTCATCCAAACCCGTCGCTGACAACAGCACGGAAGCCGGCAGAAGCCGTAACCGCCGGGTCGAGATCGTATTGGGTGAGTAATTCGTCTATCGGGCAGGGGGCCTTCGGGTCTCCTGCTTTTTAAAATCATTATTATGTTCAAACCATTCGAAAAGATCAGCCGGCAGACCTTTCTTATCATGGTAGTACTGCAGGTGTTGTTTACCCTGATGATCTGGCAACTTGCTCCGGGAGGGCTTATCCCCCAGCCTACGCATGTACTCGCGGCGCTGGGTCAACTGGTCGCGACACGGCTTCTGATAGACAACCTGCTCGTAAGCCTGTTGCTGACCTTGCAGGCCATGTTCTATTCGATCCTGATCACGCTGGTGTTTTCTTATTTGTCTGTGATCCCTTTTTTTCACGGCATCGCGCAGTTCATCGTGAAATGCCGTTATCTGACGCTGACGGGTCTGATCTTCATTTTCACGCTGCTGACCAAAGACGGAAGTCAGTTAAAGTTATCGCTGCTGGTGTTCGGCATCGTGCCTTTCTTTACCACCTCCTTCCTGTCGGTGATATTGCGAATTCCCGCGCAGGAATTCGAGTTGTGTCAAACGCTGGGATACAACCGATGGGAAAGTCTTTATGAAGTGATCATCGTGGGTAAGGCCGACCAGGTGTTCGAAATGGTAAGGCAGAACTTTGCCATCGCCTGGATGATGATCACCATGGTAGAAGGATTAAGCATGAGTGAAGGGGGTATCGGCGCCCTGCTGATCAAGTACAACAAATACAACGACCTTACGCATGTTATCGCCTTGCAGGCGCTGATATTCGTGATAGGGCTTTGTTTCGACTATTTACTGGGGGTGTTGCGGCATTGGCTGTTCCCTTATACGATCATTCGTCAAAAATAAACGCTATGACTCCTTACATTAAAAAAGAGGTTTTGTTGCAGGCCAAAGATCTTTCTCTTGTCTATGGTGAGAAATGTATCCTTCATGATATCAATTTCAGTATCCGGGATATTATTCGTCCGGGTCTTCAACAGGGGCAGGTCGTTTCCCTGGTGGGTCGCAGCGGCATCGGCAAGACCCAGCTGTTCAGGGTATTGTCAGGTCTGCAAAAACCCAGTTCGGGCAGCATAGCGATACGCGAACGAAAACCGGCTGAAACATCTGCCGGCACTATCGAAGTCTACCAGGAACGTACGGTCCGGCCCGGTGATATGGGGGTTATCTTCCAGAACTATTATCAGTTCGGCTGGAGAACGGTGAGGCAGTCGCTGATGCTTGCCGCCCGCAAAAACAGGGCGTTGGCCGGAAAGGAAGAGGAAACAATGCTGAAATATGCGGATCAATTCGACATATCGGATGTCCTGCATCGCCGGCCGGCTCAATTGTCCGGCGGGCAGCAGCAACGGGTGAGTATTATCCAGCAACTGCTGAAGGGCGCCGACTTCCTGTTACTCGACGAACCCTTTTCGGGGTTGGATATCTGCGTCCTCGACAAAGTAGTGGAACTGTTGCTGCAGGTGTCTTTATCGGACGAGTTGAAAACGCTGATCATTGTGTCGCATGATATCGCCACGGCGATAGCCATTTCCGATACCGTGTTCATCCTGGGCCGGCAGGCGGGCAAAGAGGGTTCGACGCTGGTGAGGGAGATCGACCTGATCGAGCGCGGTCTGGCCTGGCAGAGGGAGGCGCGGCAGGAGAAGGTGTTTGCAGAGACGCTGGAAGAGATAAAGGGGTGTCTTTAGGCCGGGGCGGGGCGCGGGGCAGACAGGGGTGAGCGTTAGGTTTTCATCAAAGTCCGGATGCCGGTGAAGGCGATCTGCATGCCGATGCAAAAGACCAGGAAGGCGCTGAGCCGGTTGACGATCTGTTCGCCGCGGGGGCCCAGGCGACGGATGAGGCGGGGGGTGTTGGCATAACAGATATAGATGAGCAGGCAGATGAGGAGGATGGCGATAAAAAGGGCGCCAAGATTTGTGACATGTGAAAGCAGGCTGTTTTCGTCTTCGTGTGCGCTGAGCGTCAGGATGACGGAGATGGTTCCGGCGCCGGTGGTCATGGGGAAAGCAACGGGATAAAAGAGGATATTGTCGCGGCGTTCCGGCTGAGCTGTTTCCTTTTTACCTTTGATCTCATTATCGGTGGTGAGTAATTGCCAGCCCATGCGGCAGATCATAATGCCCCCGGCCAATTGCACGATGGGGATGGAGATACCAAACAGTTTGAGTATCCAGCTGCCGACCAATGCCGATACGACGCAGATGGTAAAACAATAAAGCGCGACTTTTTTTGCCGCCCTTTTTCTTTCCTGGAAGTCGAGGCCGCCGAGCAAGGGGTCTACAATGAATGCGGAGCCAACCGGATTAACGGCTGGAAAAAGAGAAAGAAACCCGATGAAAATAAGATGCAGGAATGGTAAGTCAAATTGCATAAACAATATTACATTAAATTACGGGCTATGAGAACTTGTATCTTTTTTCTGTCTTTGCTGCTGACCGGTGTTTTTTGGGGTTGTCATTCTTCCGGCCACGGAGTTCCTCATGTTATCATCCAGACCCAGGCCGGAGATATCGAAGTCGAGGTCTATCCCAGCCAGGCGCCCCGGACCGCCGGCGCGTTTTTGTCGTATGTAGACTCAGGATTTTATAAAAATGGTTCTTTTTACCGGGTGCTGAATGAGGACAACCAGGTAACAGGAGCTGCCATTTCACAACTGATCCAGGGCGGCATCTGGAAGACCAATCATGCGAAGGCGATAGGTGTCCCTGGTGTACCACATGAGACAACACGTCAAACCCATATACTGCATAAAAACGGGACCATTTCCCTTGCCAGGAGCGAGCCAGGCAGTGCTACCACCGAATTCTTTATCTGTGTAGGCGACCAGCCGGGGTTTGATTTTGGAGGCGAAAACAACCCCGATGGCCAGGGTTATGCAGCGTTTGGAAAAGTCGTAAAAGGAATGGACGTGGTCAGGACGATCTATGCGCGGCCCGAAAACAATCAATCTTTTACGCCGTCCATCCCTATTTATAACATCGTTAAGAAATAAGGAACAGGCGCTAAACCTAATGATGGAGTATAACGGCATTTTTGCTTAATTTTAAGAACAGATAGGCTTTAACCGTTATATCTTTAGATATGATTGCACGAATTGGTCGGATCACCCTTAAGGTATTATTAGGCATACTGATCGCGCTGGTTGTATTTCTCCTCGCTTTTGACCGGCTTGTGCAATTCAGGATGGACGATAAAGACCTTCTCAGCTGGTTTCACACTCATAATCTTGATCCCCATATCAGCTATTTTACTGCCAAGGGCCGGAAAGTGCGTTACATGCAGGTCGGTGACCGACCGGAAGCCACTGTTCTATTCATCCATGGGGCGCCCAGTTCGCTCAGCTATTGGAAAGGATATTTATCGGATAGTGTGTTGTTGTCAAGAGCCACTCTATATGCAGCCGACAGGCCGGGTTATGGTTATTCCGGGCTGGCCGATCCCTTGCCGGACATCTCAGCCCAGGCCGGCATTTTAAAACTCATCATCGACAGTCTGCATAAAGTTCATCATCCTGTTATCCTTGTAGGAGTTTCTTATGGCGCGCCTATCGCCTGCCGGCTGGCCATGGATAACCCGGGTCTTGTAGATGGGCTGATCCTTATGGCTCCGCCGCTGGGGCCGGGACGGGAAAAAATATTCTGGTTCACCTACCCTGTGGAAAGTCCGCTGGTCCATTGGGTTGTCCCACGCATGCTTCAGACCGCCAATGCAGAAAAGGTCCATCACAAGGAGGAGCTAACTAAAATGTTACCGTTGTGGTCCCGTATCAAGGTTCCTGTTATTTATCTGCAGGGGCGGGAAGATGAATTGGTTGATACCTCCAATGCTTCGTTTGCGCGTGAGCATTTAACAAATGCCCCCTCCCTGGATATCCAAATGATACCTGGCAGGGGGCACCTGATTGCATTTGCAGAAAAGGATCGCATTGAAAAAGCGATCCTTGATATGCTGGATAAGTGCGAGGGTTCGCGCTAACCGGCGGGGCCGGGGGCTCACGGGGGGCGGATGGGTTTCCGGATGTCGCCGGGCTTGTCGGCGCGGGGTCGCTTGCGGGTGTGGCCGGGCTTGTCGGCGCCGGACAGGTTGTGGGTGTGGCCTTCGCCTTTACTTAGGCGCGCTGAGCAACTGCCGCATCCAGGCAATCCAGCTTGTCAACTTTTTTAGAAACTATTTTTTTTATTTAGTAATTTGGTAATAGATACGAACATGAGAAAGCTGTCTTCCTAACCGCTTAAAACATGTTTTGTATGAAAAGCTTATTCATTCTGCCGCTGTTGGTGTTGAGTGGGTTCCTACCGGGCAAATCACCTTCTTTTGTCGATCCAACGGGAACCTATATGTTAAAAGGGGTGATAAAGAATAACAAGATCATCGGTCATTCCGGAGAGTTGAGGGTCCGGCTGCTGAACGATTCTACTGTCGCCTTATGTTTTTATATCAACGCGGGGTACCCCGGATATAAATCGGGCTCATTCATAGATACATCAGCGTATGAAGATAACAGGGTTGCCTATCAGCCACGACAGGATACTTCCTGTTCGATCTATTTCTATTTCGAGTTGCGGAAGGTGTCGATAATGCAGGTGATGAGTGATCCGCGTTCGGGATGCGGTTTTGCTCCGGGGGTTTTTGTGCCGGGTAATTTTCTTAAAGTTTCCTCCGAGACTCCAATCATCCAAAGTCTGACAGAAAGGGGAATGTAAGCTTTCAAAAAGAGTTTGGGAGTGCCTCTTCATTTTGAATTAACCGTATTTCTTATCTTTGATAAGCCCGCTCAAATTTAAAAACAAGGAAAATGCTTTTTAAACGTAGTGCAGTAATACTTCAGGATTACCTGGCGATGCTTGACCAACATTTGAAGGATGTGTTGGAGGGTAAAACAGACAAGATGTTCGAATTACAGGATATCGCTGCCCTGCTTTTTATTCATCCTACGCATCTTAGTAATGTCATTAAAGAACATACCGGTCATCACCCCTGCTACTTCTATGAGCAAAAGATCCTTCATATTGCAAAAGACCTGCTGAAAGATCCGCGTCATTCCATTGCAGATGTTGCGAGGACGCTTACTTATGATCCTTCCAATTTTACCAAGTGGTTTAAGACCTATGCCGGTATCAGTCCATCGGCTTACCGCAAGCAGCTGGCTACGCAGTTAGCGGCTTAGCACCGGGTGACACTTATCGGCCGGACGGCGGATAATGGAAGCCGTGAGGATTAATTTTTATAAAGTCAGTTTTGCTGTAGCCGTAATATAAAACAGGTTGGCTCCTCTTTCCGATAGAGCGGGCTGGCCTGGTACGGTTAGCAGGTGTTGGGGAAGCACGTAGGCCGGTGTAAAGATGAGGTTGAGTTTTTTATACCCGTATACGATGGGCAGGCTCAATTCATAAGACAGTACGTTGAACTGCCGGCTATTGGCCGTTACTTGTTCTTCAGCCACGGGGAAGAGGAGAAAGCTCTTTTTCTCGTACCAGGTCTTTGTAAAATTCTGTGTGCCGGCAAAAACGTTGGCAGAAGGGTCGAGGACAAGGACGTCTTTTCCAAAAATAGTGGGGATGCGGATGATGTGGTCCAGCCCTGCCTGTAGTCCGACATCGGTGTTCCCGCTCCACTTGACGTTTCCGCCTACGGTGATGTTGATCACTTTATTCAGGTGGGTCAGGCTCGCCGAGACGACTTCTTTTACTGCAGATTGAACCAGTGAGACATCGGATTTGTAGAAATACCGGGAAGCAGACAGGCTGCCGGCCCAGGTATTTTTTCTGTTGTTGAAATTATATCCGCCTTCTACCAGCGTGGCGGCGTATTGATCGATCAGGCTGTTCTGTACAAATACGAATGTTGTGGTGGCGTAAAGACCGTTCTTTAAGGTGAGGCCGACTGAGGGGTAGTATCCTTTGCTATGCAGGCTGTCTACCCGGCCGTAATAGTTCAGACCTGAGTTATAGGTGGCGGAGACGGCGAGATGTGTTTTTGCTGTTGTTGAATCCTGGGCGAGGGCCGCATAGGAACATGCCAGACAAAATATAAGGGAGATAAAGCGGGACATAAGTGTGTTTTTAAAAAATGCGGCCGCCTGACGGCAGCCGCATCGACATAGGGATTTATTTATTTTTTGCTGCGGCGCTGGAGGAGGCGGAGGCATGCACCTTTACGTCGGCATCGGCGTTTACGTGAGTGCTGCTATTCGCAGACTGGTTAGCGGAATTGGCAGTAGAGGCAGCGGCCTGATGAGAGGTATTAACCGTGGCAGCGGTAGTGGCTTTTGTAGCCGAGGTCGTGGTCGTGGTTGTAGAGGCAGCAGTGTTGGCTGCGGCGCTGGTGGTGGCGCTTGTTGTAGCACGTGTCGTAGCTGCCGAAGCCCGCAGTGCATTGCTGATGGATGGGGTGCTGACGGCGGCGGCCGAGCTTACTCTTGTCGCACTGGAAAGACCGAGACCTAGTTGGGCAGAAGAACGATTGGAGATCGCTAATGAAGCAATGATGATCGATGTTGTGATTGCAAGACGTTTCATAATTCCTGATTTGATTGTTAGATAATGATATGGGATCTGGTCCCTTTACATCTATATCAACCCTATCGCGAATTTGTTACCGTCTTTTTTGAAATTTTTTATTTAAGCTTGTTTTCCAGCTGTTTGGCCTTGTCGGATACCGGCGTTCCGGCGGGGATCTTTTTCAGCCATCCGGCGGCGGCGGAATTATTTTTCTCACTGGCATAGGTTAATGCCATATAAAATGCGGCTTCGTAGCGGAGCAGGGATTCTCCATTATATACTTGTTGCAGGTCGGTGCGGGCGGCGGCGGTTGCGCCGGTATGCCAGGCGGCTATCCCCCTGTAGAAAAGGGCAAGCTGGCTGCTGCTGTCCGTTTTGACGGCCTTATCAAGGAGAGGGAGCGCCCTGGCGAATTCCTGCCGGTTGAAAAAGGCGGCGGCCTGTTGCAGGAGGGAGTCGGCGTTGCTGCCTCTTTCTGTTGTGGGCAGCATTTCCGTGTGGCCCAGCTGGTCGAAATTATTATGCGAGGGCAATGTCAATAAGAGTGTGACGGCGAGGATGCAGGCGGCGGCAGCGATGCCGGAGACCCAGCGGACCATGCGGATCCGTTTGGCGGGGGTGCCGGGGGCGGCGAAATAGTTTGCATTCAGCCCTGACAAGGTAGAGCGAAGGGCTTCGCCTGTTGCATCGGGTGTCAGGCGCTGACGCAGGGTTTCTTTTAGTTCGTGGTAAAGGGATAGTCGTGCCGCAAGGGCGGGGTCGGTCCGCAGATGGGCCTCAAATTGCTGTTTTTCTTCTTCGGTGAGCTCGTCTTCCGCGTAACGGACGATAAACGCTGCGTCATAAGTTGCCATAACTCAGATTTTCTGTGCTTGTATATAGGATAATAGCGTAGCCATGCATTCTGACTTCTTTTTTCGCAAATAACCATAGGTGACCCCAAGGGTTTCGGCAATTTTCTCCTGCCGGTGGCCTGTCAGGCTAAGACGCAAGATCTCCCGGCATTTTTCACCCAGTCGTTCGAACTGTTGGAGGAAAATACGGGCTTTGTCTTCTTCATTGCTTACCCTTTCCGCGGCTGCAAATACGTCCTCTCCCCAATCAGATAAATCATCTGACAGTTTTGTTACCGGGCTATGGCCTCTTTTTTTTATTTCATTCAGCCATTTTCTTTTACATACCAATAGCAGGAAGGGCTCAAAAGGGCAGGTCAGCTGAAGGTCTTTGTGTTTGGCCTGTTTATAGATATCGATGAGCGGCTCCTGGAAAATGTCAGCGGCGTCATCTTCCGAACCGCGATTTTTCAGGATATGCGATCGTATAGCCGGGGCGAACCGCTGGTAGATCTCCTCTACTACCTGCAGGTCATTCTGTAATAAAGCCTCTATATAGCGCTGATCGGAGTGAATAACCATTCCGGGTTTTTGGCGAATATCCAAAAAAAACAGGTAAAAGAGAGGTAACATTCCCAGGGATCGGCTGATATACCTGTGAACCACCCATTTTTAAACCAAAAACGCAGATATGAAAAAGTTATTCGCTCCCTACCTGATCGTCTTCGCAGCAGCTATGGGTATATTATCCTGTAAAAAGAACGATGGATCCGGGTCCTCTACGACTACGGGCAGTGGTCAGGACGGAAAAGCCATGGCCGCCTTCAAAGAGAGCCATGGGCCAAAATTTGAGAATTTCACGGTTGATGCCGGCGCAGGGGCGGTCATCACTTCATCGAAAGGTATAAAGTATACGATACCGGCCGGCGTCTTTGTTACTTCCACCGGGGCAGCCGTGACTGGTTCCGTTACCGTATCCGTCAAAGAGATCAACTCTCCTGCCGATATGCTTCTTGCAGACAGACCTACTCTTACCCGTGACGGTCGGATGATGGTGTCTTATGGAGAAATATTTGTACAGGCCGTTCAAAACAACAATACCCTGGTCCTGAAAAAGGACAGCGGGGTAAAAGTGCAGATACCTGCTAAACCCAATGGCCAGGAGGTCCCTTTATGGAATGGCGATTCCTCCACCAGCGTTACGCTTAGCGGTTATGATTATCTGAACACAGCCGTATCCATCTCTGTTCAGTCACCTGTGCGCCGGGGGATCGTGTGGGACCAGATATCTGCAGGATATGCCTTCTTCAATGGCACTAACGGCACATTGGATTTCAAACTGGACAGCCTGGCGAAATGGCGTAATTGTGATGCTATCCTGTCTACTTCCGGAACAAAGATCACCGTGCTGGGTTATTTCAACAGCCATTACAATCCGGAGACGGCCCAGGACTATAGCGGTGAGCAGCCTACCATGCTGTTCTTCAAACCGCATAATCAAAATACGCTGATCAAGCTGTATGATATAATTTTAAATGCAACGGGAAGTTATCAGGGATTCATCAGTTACCAGGCGTCTATGCCCGTAGGCATGAAGGGAACATTTTTAGCCATGAGCACGCAGAATGGAAAATTCTATGCTGACATGCAGGATGCAACCATCGCCTCTCCCTCGGGCAGTAACAACTACACGACGCTGAGCTTCGATCCGCAGGAAGTTTCAGAAAGCGCAATGGTAAATCTTATCCTTCAACTCAATAACAAATAATAGCTTTTCGTTATCTTTCCGATCATCTAATCTATTACCACCATGCAAACAAAGGGCCTGACATTGGTTTTGTTTTTGATGATCGGAACGGCCTGTCTGGCACAGGATTCGATACCACCGGAGATCCGGGTAGAAGAAAGGGGTGACAGCATCCATTTTTCTGCCCGGCTAAGGCCGTTGAGACAGATAGCAGGTGCGCCAGCCTCTTTTTACACCTATTTCTGGGAGCTTGGGGATGGACGATTCAGCTTTGACAAAGATCCTGTATACGCCTACCGGGACACCGGCGAGTACCAGGTGAGGCTCTATGCTACCAATAATTATGATGATGGAAAAGCTCCTCCTACCCGACCCCGGCCGGTGAAGATCAAAAAAAAATCTGCCAGTACGGATGCCTGGGCCTCACATTTCTTTCATGGCGACGCGGGCATTGAAATGAAGATCAACCGGTATCCCCGGCCCGGCGAAGATTTTGTGACCGTGATCGGATATCGCAACCGGGGAGCAGACAGCCTCAGCGGGTCGATCGTATTGTTCTATAACGAAAGGGAGGTCGGTCAGGATGGGTTTGCGCTGGCTGAGCAGCGCTATTATAATAAAGAAAATAATAGTTCTTTACATGATCTGATGGCGAGGCTGGAGGTGCAGACAGAGAGAGGACATGAAGGAGGAGGTTTGCTTTGGTCAACCGCCAGTGCAGACCGTGGATCAACGGAGAATGAGAACGGGTTTGCGGTTGCAGCCAGTTCGATGCTGCGGCAAATGGAAGACATCTATACAAAACATACGGTACTTCATTTTCCGGCCATCCGTTCCGGAGAAGAGAAATTTCTATTCCTGGACATGAATACCTTACCCGGGATGTTGCAGGACACCAATGCCACGGTGAGTTTCTCTGCCATGATGATACCGGATGACAGATCCCGTGCGCCGGAACAGTTTCAGCTGGACATGCAGATCGTCGCCTCGCATGATCCGAACCGCATGCTGCTGAAAAGCCGGCGGATCAATTATCGTTTTATGGGCAAAAAAAAGGAGCTGACATATCGGGTGCAGTTTCAAAATACCGGCAGGGGGCCGGCCAGGAAAATATCTATTGGGATCGCCATCCCCAAACAGTTGAACCGGGAAAGCATCGAGCTAAAGGCCATGAGTCCTGTATGCCGCTGGTGTGACTCTGCCTACAACCTGCAAAGTTGCATCGACACGATACGCAGCAACGACAGTCTTTATTTTGTGTTCAACAATATCTATCTTCCGGGGCTGGCCCAGGAAGGAGTAGGGAACAAAGACTCCGCCATGGGTTTTGTCGAATATGCGATCCGCTTTAAAAAGAAACCAAAGAAAATACCTTTCAGCACACAGGCCGCTATCGTCTTCGACAGGAATGCGCCGGTGATAACCAACCGGGCAACAGCGCGGTTCATCAAAGGCATCTCACCCGGCATCATGGTCGGCTACAGCGCGCTGCCCTCCAATGGGGGGTATTCTGCGAGAGGTCCGTTACAGTTCGGATACGTGCTTGCGCCTTATGCGCCGTCGAGGTCTTATTTCCAGATAGAAGCTTTTGTCGGGCTGCTGCAACAGGACGATTTCACCAGTGCCGTCATCAAAGATCAGCGGGATACGTTGATAGGCGGTCTGCCTTTTCTCATCAACGGCCGGCAAACCAAGACCACCACGCGGCGAAACAGTTTTGAGATCACGCCTCTGCATTATCGTTATAATATCGGCAACTGGATAGGCGTGGGCGCGGGCGCTATGGCCCAGGTAAATATTTCTGAACAAACTACCGTCGAGAAAAAAGTTTATTTTTTTTCCCAGCAATTGCCATTGAACATCATGACCTCCAGCAGTTCGGAAAAATCTTCCGTGACCTGGCTGGGCAACTGGAATGCGGCGCCTTTTGTCGATGTACAGTTAGGAAGGGTAAGAACCGGGCCGGTATTGGGGATTCGATATATCCGGCTATTGAGAGGAGACATAACAGACCGCTTTTTTCTATACGCAGGTTTCAAGTTATAATGTTTATTATCTTCAGGTGTCCGGACCAGCCGGAGAGACATGAAGATAAAAATAGCCCTCATAGCTTTTATTCTGCTGATGGCCGGCCAGGTCGGGCTGGCCCAGGCGCCGGCAGACATACAGGTTGCGCTTGAAAAATACCAGGCCAAAGACGATCTGTCGGGATGGATCTATGAGCAATTGCAATGGGCGGCCAAGGCTCCGGCCAGCCGTTCGGGCCAGTTGGCGCAAGCAGTGCAGGCAGCCTGGCGTCATCCGCGTACCAACGAAGAAGCCCAGGCCTGGATGGATCTGCTGACGAATGAGGGCTATGCGCTATTGTTACATGGCTCCATCGTCCCTTCCACCGATGCCTATGTCGCCGCCTACAATTGGGCCCGGCAGCACCGGGACATCACAGACGAAAGCATAGTATTAGAGACCATCCTCAAACCGCTGGGTAATAACTACACCCGTCTGGGAGATTATGAACAGGCGCTTTTTATCCATCGCAAAGCGCTGGCCCTGGCATTAGCCGGTACCGACAAACAGACCCAGGCAGGTGTTTACAGCAATCTCGCCAACACCTCCAGTAATATGGGACGGCCGGAACAATCCCTGGATTATTGCCGGCAGGGGCTGGATGTGGTGAGCAGTAATTCCCCGTTGTGCGGGCTGCTGCTTTCCGAGCAGGCCGATGCCGCCCTGCAGGTGCAAAAAACCGAGCTTGCCCGGGTCAGCATCGCCAAAAGTGTTTCCATTCTTGAAAAAGCGCTCGCACACAAAAAACATCCGTCAGCAGAATATTGGTTGTTCATGGCCTATCAGCAGGCGGGAGATATCTATGCGACAGAACCGGATCAGTCGCTGGGTTATTATAAAAAGGCGCTTGCATTACAAAATACGTTACGGCAGGAGAAAGGGGGGATCAGGCAGCGCGAACGGGCGAAACTCTATCTCCGGCTGGGCAGTCTCTTCGCGCGTACTGGCCAGACCGCACAGGCCGTCTCCTCTCTGGACGAATGTCTGGGCATACTTGTTCCCGGCAAAACGATGGCTGGTCTGCGGGAGCCGGATCTATACGCGGAAAACACCCTTGTCGATCTTTTGTATATCCGTGCGGGGTTATCGAAACGGCAAAAAGATATGGAGGAAGCTTTACGGCTGTATGGATTAAGTTTTGCGGCAGAGAATATCTTACGTCATGAATTGATCAGCGGCTCCTCCCGGGAACAGGCAGTAGCCGATACCCGGTATCGTTATGAAGAAGCGATAGGTTTTGCCTGGGAAAGTTGGGAGACGAGGCATGAAAAAAAATATCTGTCTCTTTTATTGCGCTATATGGAAAGCAGCAAATCGCAGTTGCTGCTGGAAGAGGTGCAGCAACAACAGTCATACCGGATAAACAGACGCGACGATAGTCTGACAGCGCGTATTCACCTGCTCGAAAAAGCCCTGGTGTATTATGAGAAAGAGGCCGTACAATCGGGCAAGGCCGACAGCACTGCTGCCGACCAGGAAAAGAAGATCCGCTGGCAGCTGGCGCAGTTGCGTAAAAAGGCGGTAATATCCGGCGGTTCCGTTGAAGCAACGGGGGCATTCAACCCCGACTCTTTTTTTAAGACGCTGGATAAAGGACAGGTTACGCGGAGTTTCTTTTGCGGGTCAGCGGCTATCTACACTCTGGAATGTACTTCCCAGGGAATCGGCGTCGCAGAGAAATTGCCCTTGTCCAGCCACTGGCAGGATAGTCTGCGAACCTTTATTCATACCTGGTTCCAACAGGGAGCCAATGCGATGATCGATCATCCCCAGACCTGGTACCGGCAGGCATACGCGTTTTACCAGGATCTGTTCGGCAGAAATCCTCTTCAGGCGGGGACGGGTTATATATTGTGTATGGACGGCGTACTAAATCTGTTGCCGGTGGAGGCGCTGGTTACCAGGGCCGGGGCAAGTCCTTCACCTGCGGACTGGCCGTTCGTGATCAATCAAACGCTGATCTCCTATGGCTGGTCTTTGCAAACATTGCTGGAGCAGCGTCATGCGGCCGGGGGGACGGGGTTCTCAGGATTTTTTCTTTCCGGTGGTCAGGATCATTCTTCTTCGCCATTGTTAAACGCCGTCGAAACAGAAAGAACGGATCTGCAAAAGGTGATCCCTTCAGGGAATTGGTATACCAATGAGCAGGCAACGGCAGCGGCCTTTCGAAAAGCGCTGGCTTCCTCTGCAATTGTGCATATCGCTTCGCATGCATTCGCCAAAAAAGACAGTCTCGATATCCCTCATATCGAACTGTTCGACGACGCCTTTTATTTATTTGAATTGAAGGGTTTGGGATACCAGCCGGATCTGGTCGTGCTAAGTGCCTGTCGTACCGGCGACGGGAGGGTCGTGACAGGGGAAGGGGTGCAAAGTCTCGCCCGTGCCTTCACCGGAAGCGGGGCCAATGCCGTCATTGCGGGCTGGTGGAATGTCAACGATGCAACGGCGGCCCGGCTGATGCAGGGGTTTTATGCGCATTTCATCGCGCAGCAGGATAGCTCCGCCATAAAAGGAAATGCGGCCCAGGCGTTGCGGGCGGCAAAACTAAGCTGGTTGAAAGACCCGGATGTTCCTTATTTACATAAGCTGCCCTACTATTGGGCTGCATTGAACTATCAGGGTAATCCCGTCCCGATGAAGAAGCCGTTTTTCCCTGATGCAGGTGGAAAAAAAAGCTCCTTCCGGTATTGGTTGAGTATGCTGGTTTTGGTTATAATTTTGGTTTTATATCGTGTCCGAATATCATATAGGCGAGGGTAAAATTCCAGAACGAGTTGCCGGCCCTGACATAATTGGTTTCATAAAGTCTGGAGAAACCGCGGCTATAATTGATGGAGAGTTGGAATTTTTTATACTGCGCTCCTATCTGTGCATCCATGCCGATGTCATAAGGAGCGATCTTAGTGACGCCTTCTGTGGAGGAAGAGTTCCCGCTGGTAAACTCCACTTTATTGTCGATGACAGGTTTTATGGTAACATACTGTCCATTGGAAAGATAATATGCCGAGTAAAATCCTTTTTCAGTGCCGGAGAGATGTTTAGCGATGTAGGGGCCGAGACCTGCGAGTATTCGTACTTTGTTATTGACATCCCATTTATACAGCAGGTTGACGGGAACGCGTATGGAATATAGTCTTAACTCGGTGTCCGAAAATCCGATACTGGCGCCTCCGTTGTCGGGGAAGCCCTGGCGGTTACCAAGATGAGAGCCATTCAGCGCGTATAATACGGCGGGTTGAAGGATCAGATTGGTATGACCAAGATCGTATTCCGCTACAATGCCTGCCTGAAAGCCATTTAACGCCCAGGTATTAACTCCTGACGGCAGTCCTTTATAGCCCTGGCTTTGCCAGAAGTTCAGCGAGCTGTAAGATCCCTGGATACCAAGACGAAGCTGGGCAAAACCCTGTGTGGCTGTAAAACATAAGATACAAATCAACAATTTTCTCATACGTATTTTTGAGTTTAAATCAAACAAAGGACCGGCAAACTAGACCATTTGCTGCAAAGGCCCATCGCTTTAACATTATGATAACCACCTAATGCAGGCTGATAACGCGCGTTATCTTCCATGCTCCATCGACATGATGCCAGACTAAAACAAATCTTCCGGAATGTGAGGGAGCGTTAGGTTCCTGGCTATTATGAAATTTATGAAACCCTATTTCCACTGCACCGAAATTAGCGATCGGGTAGACTTCGAGGCTTCCCGGCACCAGTTCCCGCGTAACCTTTCCGCAAATATTTTTCCTGGTGGCTTCGACGACGTCTTTTTTGGAATTAGACACACCTCCTTTGTCATGGTAAAATTCCAGGTCTTCTGCATAGAAATCACTGTATTCCTGTAAATGAACAGTACAGGTATTATATGCAGCGAAGAAGGTGCTGTCGAGACGGGCGATGGTATCATATAGAGCCGGGTCATCGGGTTTATACTGTGCAAGGGCAGTTCCGGGAAAGACGGAGCTTCCGGCGATGAATACTATTATGATCAGCCAGAATAACAGGTTTTTGCTCATATATAGTCGCTGGGTTTATCAGGCCCAAAACTATTCTATTTTTCTTTTAAAACCCGCACCAGCCAGGGTAAACTTAGGCCCTGACCTATCAAGGTGAACAAAACGACTGCTACAGATATAAAAATAATGGCATCGCGTTGAGGGAAGGGCTGGCCGTCATGTAGAGTGGCCATCATTGGAGAGTTAATCCTTTAGCACCGTATAGATCCCTCTGTCGGGCGAGATGTTGAGTCTTTTATACATCTCTGCTGCATCAAAGCCCTGTCTTTTATATTCCTGCTGCACGGCTTCTTTAGCCTTATTCAAGGCTTCTATGTTTTCCCATAATGCCACGGTGACACAGATCAGATCATCCTTATCGTTAGTATACGTGTAGGCCGCATCCTCTATGAATCCGGGGAGTGTTCTAATGAAGGTCCGGTTGATCTTCATCCTGTCCAAAAACTCTTTTTTAGCTGCGGCCGGGACAACGAATTTGTCGATGAAATTGACCTGTCCGGGAAGGCTGACGATGTCTTGTGCTGTCATTTGTTTGATTTTTAACAAAGGTATCTGCGGATGTTGGCGCAGAATTGTAAAAAATCATTGACCTTTTTTACCAGGAAAGGGAAGATGTAAAGAAATCTTTGGGCGCCTGCCCCGTAAAAACCCGGAAGTCTTTTATAAAATGGGATTGGTCGAAATACCCGGCTTCGTGGGAGGCTTCGGTAAGGGAGGAATATGAGGAGAAATTGTTGATCAGGTGTCTCAGACGGATATGTGGGGGAGAATTTTTTGGATCTTCATTTTATTGCTATTCAAATTTACTAAATTTCGTTATGAATCAATTCTTACAGCCATATGAAGTATTTTTTATTCGCTGTCTGTTGCTATCTGGCGGTATGCAGCAGTTGCAATAATCAGACTGAGCCGTCAAAAGACATCGTAAAAGATAGCGTCATCGGGAAGGTGGAGATCTTTGATAGCAGCGCCGCTGGTGTGCTGGATAGCAATGCCGTTGTCGAGATCATCGGCAGACATTATAAATGGTGCGAGGGGCCGGTCTGGGTGCCGGCCAGACAAATGTTGTTATTCTCTGCCGTTAAGGAAAATACCATTTACCGCTGGGATGGAAAAGATACGCCGGTGGCCTATCTTACTCCCTCGGGCTATACCGACACCGCATACCGTGACGGGGAGAACGGGTCCAATGGGCTGGCCCTGGATAAAGAAGGGCGGTTATTGCTTTGTCAGTCGGGCAACCGGCAGGTAGTAAGGATGAATGCGCCGCTTGATAACCCCAAGCCCATGTTTACCGTGCTTGCGCCGAATTACCAGGGGAAGAAATTCAATAGCCCGAATGATCTTGTTGCAGACAGTAAGAATAATATATACTTCACCGACCCTATCTATGGTTTGCCCAAAAGGGAGGAAGACCCTACAAGAGAATTGAAATTTGAAGGTGTCTATAAGATAGGCAGCGATGGTAAGCTCAGCCTGCTGATCGATAGCATCTCCCGGCCCAATGGCATCGCTCTATCCCCGGATGAAAAAATACTTTATGTGGGCAGCAGTGATAATAAACATACCGCCTGGTATGCTTATCATCTTGACGGCAATGGGGGCATCCAAAGCGGCGGGATCTTATTGGATGGGGCTTCGTTAAAAGCAAAGGCAACGATCAAACAAGGTGCAGATGGCTTCAGGGTGGATAAGACGGGTAATCTTTTCGCCACGGGTCCGGATGGGGTCAATATCATATCACCCGCGGGGAAATTGCTGGGGTTGATAAGGGTATATCACCGGCCGACCTCTAATTGTGCGTTTAATGAGAAAAAGGATGTGTTGTATATAACGGCGGATGACCTGGTGTTGAGGGTGAGGTTAAAATAGTTATAGCATCCATGATATAGTCTATCTCGGCATCGGTCATCGTAGGATGTATGGACAATCTCACCCAGCCCGGCTTGCACCACATTTTCCCTTCCCTGAGGGAATTCAATATTTCGTAGGACCTGGCCTCATCGATGTTTAAGAGCATATGTCCATAGGTGCCCGCGCAGCTGCAGCCACCCCTTGTCTGTATACCGAACCTTTCGTTTAGCATCTTTACGACCAGGTCATAGTGCACATTCTTCACGATGAAAGAGATAACGCCCAGGCGTTGTCTGTTCGCGCCAAGTATTTCGACACCGTCGATCTTTTCCAAACGATCAAAGAGACGCCCAAGCAATTCTTTTTCCCGTGCCAGCATCTTTTTTACCCCCATCTCCTCTTTCAGCCGGATACACATAGCCGCCTTTATTCCCTGCAGGATCGGCGGAGTGCCGCCGTCTTCCCGTTGTTCTATATCTGAAATATATTCATGAACCTTCCATGGATTGCTGTACAGCATTGTACCGCCGCCTGGCTGATCCGGAATGCGATTCTTATACAGCTTACTATTAAAGATCAGGACGCCAGGTGTGCCTGGGCCGCCTAAAAACTTGTGGAAAGAAAAATAGATAGCGTCCAGATGCCCGTTGGGTATTTCGGGGTGCATATTTATATCAACGTAAGGAGCGGAGCATGCAAAGTCGGCGAAACAAAGACCGTCGTACTCATGCATGATCGCAGCGATCTCATGAACCGGCGTTTCAATGCCCGTGACGTTCGAGCAGGCGGTAACTGCTGCAATCTTATTCTTTCGGTGTCTGAATCGTTCCAGTAATTGTCTGAGATGGTCCAGGTCGACATTTCCTTCTTCAGTGGGCCGGATGATCTCAACCGTGGCAATGGTCTCCAACCAACTTATATGATTGCTGTGGTGTTCCATGTGGGTCACTAAAACAAGCGGTTTTGCCGACGGGTCCAGACGCAGGCATTCGACATAGTCCATGAACCTCTCCGGCAACCGGAGCCCCATTATCCTCTGCAGCTTATTGACGGCAGCTGTCATTCCGCTGCCGCAAAAAATCAATACATCGTCGTTATTTGCGTGCACGTGCGTCTTGACCACAACCCTGGCCTGTTCGTAAGCGTTGGACATCGTTTGTCCTGTAATGGTCGAACCTGTATGAGTATTCCCAAAAAAGGGTAGTATTTCTTCCTGTATTCGCGCTTCAATGGGCGCATAAGCCCTGCCGCTTGCGGTCCAATCCGCGTATAGCATCCTTTTCCGTCCAAAAGGAGTTTCAAAAGACTGTTGATGGCCGATGATGTTTTGGCGGAAAGGGGAAAAGTAGTCCTCGAGTGGGCTTGTGGGGTGCTCCTCAATCGAGCTCAACGGGTGTTCCTCAAGCGAGCTGAATGGGTGCGTATGTAAGGTCTGGTTCATAGCTTATTTAGATTTTTCCGAAGCATACAGGCCAAACAGATCGTATGGCTTTTTGCTAAAGTATTTATTGAAATATGTGCCGAGGAGCATCACAAAGACGACAAATCCCAAGACGATCATTAGCTGAGATGCCGAGGTCTTTTGTATTTCCTGTTTTGTTTTCCTTTCGCATACTTCTCCGGGGCAGTATTGGACTTTTCCTTTGTTGAACAGCGCGTAAAACTTGCAGGCCAGGCAGATACCAAAGGCTGATTCGAAGAAGAGGAATATCAGGCACAGGAGACAAATGATACCCGTGATGGGGCTATAAGCGTTCACCACCACCATAAAAGAGAACATGATAGCCGACAGGGCCAGGCCGATGATCCAGGCAAACTTTTTTTGCCGGGCGCCGACATATTCGGGTGTTTGTCTGCCAACGATAAGCCGGCCAATGATCAAAGTGGGCGAGAATCTGGGGGTTATAAAAACCCGGATGGCGAAGTCAATAAGAAACAGGGTTATAACATATTTGATCGGCACAAAATTATTCTGGAACAGGATAAGCATGAAGGAGAGGAATGTCGCCAGGAAGAGGATCCCTGCCGCCGCCCTGATCTCCCTTTCATTTAGTACGCGGATGTTATACCCGGCTACGTCTTCGCCGAACTGTATTGTTTTGCTCATGGTAATATCTTTTTTATAATACTACCTAAATAGTTCAAGAACTGCAAGTTGCATCAACAGACGGCGGATGATGGTATACCAAATCCGAATTTGGGTCAATGGTTGGGCAACCTTGAAAAGGAAAGAAAGATTTACCGATATTTAGCACATCAAACAATCATGAAGTCCCTCTTCGATATCAAACGGTTTAAATTATATATCTGGATCGGCCTTGCCTTCCTGGTGCTGAGCCTGTTCTCCAATCTGGCACAGTATCTGGGGACCGATCCTGATGAGGCGGGGAAAAGGTGTCTGAATGATACCTGGCGGTTCGGGTATGTCACTATTCTGAATTATATCCTGTTTGAATATACCCTTCCGAGGCTTGGCTGGAAGAACCTCATGCGATCGCTGATGCTGATAGCGGCGCATCTCTTTCTGTACTCGGAAGGCTTATATCTTTGGAGACAGGCAGGGATAGGGTTATCCTTTTATACGCCGTTCCCGGCAGGATCAAATGATGTGTCAACGCAAATGGAATACAGTGTAGGGTCTGTATTTTTCTTTGGGATTGTGAGGCATATCTATAATCATATTAAACTAAAACAGACGGCCCAGCAACTCCGCATTGAAAAACAGCAAGCCGAATTGAACTATCTCAAGTCGCAGACCAATCCGCATTTCCTCTTCAATACATTAAACAATATCTATTCGCTGGCAAGGGACAAGTCCGACAGAACGCCGGAAACGATATTACGGTTGTCAAAAATATTGCGTTATATGTTATATGAAGCCGGCGGGCAATATATAGCTATTGAACAGGAGCTGAAGATCATCGACGATTATATCTCCCTTGAAAAGCTACGGTATGATGATTCTTTACGGATAAATTTCAACTATGACGTGGAAGATATGAAACAGGCCATGCCGCCGTTGCTGTTGATGCCCCTGGTGGAGAATGCATTCAAACATGGGGTCTCTGAAACAAGGAATCGACCCTTTGTCGATATTCATCTTTCCGTCGTCAAGCGGCAACTCGCCTTTTTTGTAAGGAATTCGACGGAAGAGTCCTTCGTAGACGGGAAAGTGAAAGAAAATATCGGTCTGTCCAATCTTCGGCGTCAACTCGAATTGCTTTATACCGACTACCAGGTATTGCTGGAGCCACGGGCATTTGAATTTTCGGCCACCTTAAAGATCAATCTTGCAAGTCATGTCTAAAATAAGATGCATCATCGTAGAAGATGAGCCCCTGGCCGTAAAAGTCCTGACGGATTATATATCGCAGGTGCCATTCCTGGAGCTGCAGGGCGCTTTTAAAGACGCCATCCTGGCAACGGACTATCTGCGGAATGCTATTGTTGACCTCATCTTTTTGGATATCCACCTGCCCAGATTAAAAGGTATGTCCTTTTTAAAAACACTGTCCAATCCGCCTGCGGTTATTATCACCACGGCTTATCATCAGTATGCCGTCGAAGGCTTCAATCTGAATGTGACGGATTATCTGTTGAAGCCATTCGATTTCGAGCGGTTCCTGGTAGCGGTAAAAAAGGTAAGGAGTGCGCAGGAACCGGTGGAAGATACCGGGTCGAGGGACTTTGTTTTTATCAATGTGCAGAAGAAAAAGGTGAAGATCTTTTTTTCAGATATCGTTTATATTGAAAGCCAGCGGGAATACATCAAGATCACGACCACCCAAAATGAATATGTTTCAAAGATGAGTACGCATGAAATAGAGACGATGCTGCCTGCCAATCTTTTTATACGGGTACACAGGTCCTTTATCGTGTCCATCCGCAGGATCGAATCCTATACGGCCGAGATGGTTGAGATCAATGGGTTGTCTATACCTATCGGAAAGGGGTATAGGGATAATATAGCAAAGCTGTAAGAGGGTCTGGTCTACGCCGAAATAAGTTCCATCTTTTCGCGATGCATATTTCCCCATTCCGACATGGCCTTCAGCATGGGCTTCATGGTCTGGCCGAGCGCTGTGAGCCGGTATTCTACGCGGGGCGGCACTTCGGGATAGACCTGGCGCTCGATGATCTGAGCTTTTTCCAACTCTTTTAGCTGGGCCACCAGCATACGTTCGGAGATGCCTTTAATGGATCTTTTCAATTCGCTATAGCGCATTGTCCCATAGAGCAGCCGGCACAGGATGGCCGGTTTCCATCGACCGCCTACAATGTTCAGGGAATAGACCATTCCGCAACTGTCCATTAGTTGTTTTTCATTCAAAGCATTCGTGGAGTTCTCTTTTCTCATTTCTTACCTTTTTGTTAGTACCTAACAATGCGTGCGTTGCAAGCAAATATAAACGCTTTCGTCTACTTTTGGTTTCATAGAACAATAAAGGATAACATCATGAAACAATTTGCAAACAAAACTGTTTTAGTTACAGGCGGTAGTCGCGGTATTGGCGCAGCCATTACACGACGCCTTGCCGGGGAAGGCGCAAACGTAGCATTTACCTTCAACCGTTCCGGCGAAAAAGCGCATGCAGTTGCCGCTGCGATAAACGATGCCGGGGGCAAAGCCATAGCCATTCAGGCCAACAGCAGCGTGCCGGATGACGTGACGGGAGCCGTGGAACAAACCGTAAAAAATTTCGGGGGCGTCGATATCCTCATCAACAATGCAGGGATCTATATCGGCAAACCATTTGAGGATCACACGCTGGGAGAGTATGATGAGATCATGTCGGTAAATGTACGGGCGGTGTATGTTGCCGCGCATGCCGCGGTGAAGCACATGCGAGCTGGTGGGCGGATCATTACGATCGGAAGCAATATGGGCGATAATTCCGTGGGCCCGCAAACTACGTTATATTCCATGAGTAAATCTGCGCTTCAGGGTTTAACGCGTGGATTGGCCAGGGACCTGGGTCCAAAAAAGATAACCGTCAACCTCGTCCAACCGGGCCCGATCGATACCGACATGAATCCTGCCAACACCGAGCTCGCCGACTTTCTGCGAAGCCTTACGGCCCTGGGCGATTATGGCACCGGCGACGACATTGCGGGACTGGTCTCCTTTCTGGCCGGCGAGGAAGGGAGGTTCATCACCGGATCGATCCTTACCATCGATGGGGGGTTCAATGCCTGAGCGTTATATCATTACCCCGTACCCTACCTTTACCTTATCCATCGTCACATGCGTATAAAAATGTTTTACATTTGGATTGTCCATCAGCCATTTTTTTGAGAACTCTTCATAGTGTCTCATATCCCTTGTATTAACAATAAGGACGAAATCATAAGTGCCCGTGACGTAATAGCATTGCATTACTTCCGGGCATTTTTTTATAGTGGTTTTGAATTTTTCTATCGCTTTCGAGTAACGTGCAATGGGTGTAAAGTAATTTGCATTCGAAATTAAAGTTCGAATAAATAAAAATACAGCTAGTGAATAAAATTTTTTCGGATGCTGAAATCGCTGTTTTCAGAAATGATACGGATGTGTTAGAGCATACAAAACTGGAATCACTGATCGGTCCGAGGGGTGCTGAATGGGTTGAAAAAGACGAATACACACCAAGGGCTGATGCTATGCGTTATGAGGATTGGGAATTTGCCTATGCCCTTATATTGGGTACCAGACAGGCCATCGAATATTGTTTACAGATCGGTGAAGATAAAATTTGGGAAGAGGTAAAATAAGAGTTTTAGACAGGGGGCCGGAAGTCGGGGGTTTGGTTACATTTACCGTTGAAGGCTCTGAGCCAAAGTTGCTTGTAAACGAGTTATTAACCCGAAAAATCAATGTGGTCCCCTCTTATAGAAACTTCGCAGTGATCGATTTTGATGAAAAACAAGTAGAATGGGCTATTCGTGCGTCGCCGCATTATTATAATACGACTGCGGAGATATGTCAGTTTTTGGATGCAATGCGGGAGATTGTTTGATTTTTTCGTAACTTAAAGGGAAATAAACTTGCCATGACTAGCTTTGACACCTCTCACGTCAAGAATATAGTCTTGCTCGGTCATGCCGGTTCTGGCAAGACCACTCTATCAGAATGTATGCTCTACGAAGCAGGACTCACCACCCGACGCGGCACCATCGAAGAAAAAAACACCATCAGCGATTTTTATGAATTGGAGCAGCAACGGGGCAATTCTATTTTTTCAAAACTCCTGCACACCCAGTGGCGGGGTTACAAGATCAACATTCTGGACACTCCCGGCTATGATGATTTTGCGGGAGAGGTGTTGTCGGCGCTACGGGTGGCGGATACCGGCGTCCTGTTGCTGAATGCCAATTTCGGTGTGGAGGTAGGCGCAGACATCATCTGGGAGTATACCGAGCGTTTCCGGACGCCTATGGTGCTGGCTGTTAACAAACTCGATCAGGACAAAGCGGATTTTGACCGTACGGTGGCCCAGGCCCGGGATCATTTTGGAAATAATGTAGTCGTTGTGCAGTATCCGCTGAACCAGGGGCTCGGTTTTAACGCGATCATCGATGTCCTGCAGATGATGCAGTATCGATTCCCGCTGGAAGGAGGGCGGCCGGAGAAACTAGCCATTCCGGACTCAGAAAGAGAGAAGGCGGATCGTCTCCATAAGGAGCTGATCGAGGCGATCGCCGGCAATGACGAAACATTAATGGAGAAATATTTCGACAAGGGCGAGCTGGATGAAGATGATATGAGGCAGGGGTTAAAACAGGCCATGATCCATCATGATCTGTTCCCTCTTTTCTGTCTTTCCGCGAAAAAGAATATGGGCAGCGGGCGGATCATGGGTTTTATCGACAATGTCTGTCCTGGTCCGGCCGAGATGCCGCCACAACCTACCCTTTCCGGGAGTCCGCTCCCCTGTGATCCGGAAGGGCCGCCCTGTATCTTCATCTATAAGATACTTTCTGAAAACCACATCGGGGAAATGTCCTTTTTCAAAGTATATTCAGGGACCATCAAGCCGGGTATGGAACTGGTAAATGAGACCAACGGGGTGACAGAAAAGCTAAACCAGCTGTTCGTGGTAGAAGGCAACAAGCGTATTCCTGTCAACGAGTTATCTGCAGGCGATATCGGAGCCACCATCAAGCTGAAGCATACGCATGTCAACAATACCCTTCATGCGCCGGGAAAAAATATTGAACTTCCCCCTATCGAATTTCCTTCACCTCTCATGAGCATTGCGATAGAGTCCGCGCTGAAAGGTGATGAAGAAAAACTGGCCGCGGCCATCCGCCAGGTTCGCGAGGAAGATCCCACTGTTCTCCTGGAGATGTCGCAGGAGCTGAAACAAACTATCATCTACTGTCAGGGCGAGCTGCATCTGTCCGTGATAAAGTGGAAGCTGGAACATAATTCCAAAAACCTGCGGGCAAGCTTCAGCCGGCCACGCATCCCCTACCGCGAGACGATACGCAAACCGGTGCAATCCAGCTACCGCCATAAAAAACAATCGGGGGGAGCGGGGCAGTTCGCGGAGGTATACATGCAGGTAGAACCCTGGTATGAGGGTCTGCCCGATCCCAAGGGCTTATCCGTGCGCGGCCGCGAAGAGTTCCAGCTCGATTGGGGCGGCAAGCTTGTATTCCTGAATTGTGTCGTAGGCGGGGCAATCGATCAACGCTTTCTACCTTCCATTCTGAAAGGTGTCATGGATAAAATGCAGGAAGGTCCGCTTACGGGTTCCCATGTGCGGGACGTGCGGGTGATAGTGTATGATGGCAAGATGCATCCTGTGGACTCCAATGATATCTCCTTTAAAATAGCCGGCATGATGGCTTTTAAACAAGCATTTCAGCAGGCGGACCCGCAGATACTCGAACCCATTTATACGGTGACGGTGTTATGCCCGGATGATCAGACAGGCGGTATTATCAGTGACCTGCAGACCCGCCGCGCCATCATGGAAGGCATGGACACCGAGGGTCATTTTACCAAGGTGATCGCTAAAGTCCCCCTGGCGGAAATGTACGACTACTCCTCTTCCCTCCGATCGATCACCCAGGGCCGCGCCAAATTCCGCATGAAATTCCAGGAATATGCCTCTGTACCGCCCGATATCCAGCGCAGGCTGATCGATGAATATCATAAGGTTGCAGCGCACCAGGAAGCCTGAATATCTCCACATTGCCCCTTTAGTATCTCCACAGCAGCCTTTGGGTAGGTCCCGGTAGAAACCCGGCAACAAATAGGTATATTTATTAAAATTTTTCGTAATTTAATAGCCCTATCAGTGCTTAGCTCGTAAGCCACAATCTCGGTCGCAAACCGGAATCCGCACCAACATATTTATTCCTAAACAAAAAAATGCATTCTTATGAGCACAATCCATCAAAACAGGTTGGCAAACAGACGTGATTTTCTGGGAAAACTGGCTGGCACGGCAGCACTTATTGGCATCAGTAATCTTCCCTTGTCGGCGGCCCCTGGCATTCTTAAAGAAGGCAATGCTTCCGGTATGGATCTGGCGGACCCGGACGATTGGTTCAAGGCCAATGTCAAGGGAAAGCACCGGATCGTCTTCGACGCCACTGAGCCGAAAGAGATCTTTACATTCGCCTGGCCTAAAGTATTCCTGATGACGAATAAGGGCACGGGGACAGAAGAAAAGGACTGCAGCGTCGTCGTCGTTTTGCGTCATAATGCGATGCCCTATGCCCTTGAGGATAATCTGTGGGCGAAGTATAAACTGGGAGAAATGTTCAAGATAAATGATCCGCGGACGTCTGCGCCAGCCACCAGAAATCCGTTTTGGGAGACCAGGCCGGATGATTACAAAGTGCCGGGCATAGGTGCCGTCCAGATCGGCATCCGGGACCTACAAGCCAGCGGGGTGTTGTTTTGCGTGTGCGACGTAGCGCTCACCGTCTATAGTGCTGTTGCTGGTGCGAACTCCAACCAGGATGCGGCTGTGGTCAAGAAAGAATGGCTGGCCGGCGTGCTTCCGTCTATTCAACCTTTGCCTTCGGGTGTGTGGGCAGTAGGTCGGGCGCAGGAGCACGGCTGCACGTATTGTTTTGCAGGATGATGAAAAATAAAGTCATGCCCGCCGCAGCCTTTATTGCGTTGCTGGCGCTGGCGGGCGGGGAGTTGCTTTTCCGGCAAAAGCATGCCCCGCACCCTAAACTGCAGGAGAAGATCCCGGTGAATGTCCCTGCCAGGGACGATTCTCTCTGGCAGGGGCCGGACAGTGCTGCGCTGCCGCCAGGGCCAAGCGGGGAATTGATCCGATATGGCCAGGAACTGATCGCGCGGACGGCCTTGTATTTTGGACCTGCAGGCAGCATCAGCCGGAAACAGAATGGAATGAATTGTCAGAACTGCCATCTGAAAGCAGGCACGCAACCATGGGGCAACAATTTTGGCGGTGTTGGATCGACCTATCCTAAGTTCAAAGAACGGCGGGGCGCGGTCGAAAACATTTCTCAACGGATATCGGATTGTTTCGAACGCAGTCTTAACGGGGAGGCCCCCGACAGCGCGTCGAAGGAGGTGGGCGCCATGATCGCTTATATGCAATGGCTGGGAGCTGATGTACCCAAGGGGGAAAAACCCGCGGGCAGCGGTATTGTAGCTATCCCCTATCTTGAACGCGAAGCCGATGCATCGAAAGGCAAACAACTGTACGCTGTGAAATGCCAGCGCTGTCATGGTGCGGAAGGCGAAGGGAGGAAAGACAAGGACGGGAGGAACTATGTATTTCCTCCCCTGTGGGGTGAACATAGCTACAATACGGGGGCGAGTCTTTACCGTCTGTCCCGGCTTGCGGGTTTCATACAAACCACAATGCCGTTCGGTGTGGATTACCGGAAAAAGGAACTGACGGACGAAGAAGCCTGGGACCTGGCGGCGTTCATCGATTCACAGCCCAGACCCGTGAAGGATTTCACGGGTGACTGGCCGGATATCGCTCTCAAGCCGGTGGATCATCCTTTCGGTCCGTTCGCAGACGGCTATCCTTCGCGGCAACACAAATATGGTCCGTTCCTGCCGATAGTGCATGCGCATGCTGCGGCATCGCCGGGGGTAAAGCGGTGAGCTGCTTTGTCCGGAGCCATGCGGGTTTTTGTCGAATATTCCGGAAACCTTTTTTTAACAATAAAATTTGCCGTTATGAAAAAATATCGGTTATTAGTTCTGCTGCTGCTGGTCTCTTTTTCGCTGGCGGCCCAGCGAGCCGACTACAAGGTAGTTTTTGACCTTACCAGTCGGGACACGCTGGATCAGAAAAACCTGATCCGATGGCTGACCGAGATCAGCAGCGCCAATCCGGAAGCGAAAATGGAGGTGGTGATGTATTCCAAGGGGCTGGAGATGGTAGTGAAGAATAAGTCCTATGTGCCGGATGATATCGGCCGGCTGACCGCCAACAAAAATATCTCCTTTAAGGTTTGTGAGATTGCCATGAAAAATAACAATGTCGGCCGGGACCAGCTGCTTCCGGGGATAGACGTTGTTCCGGACGGGATCTACGAGATCATCAGCAGGCAAAAGGACGGGTGGGGGTATATTAAGGCGGCGAGGTAGGTTTTTTTATGAAAAAAAGCTCTTTATGCATCCAGGTATAAATGAAAAGAAGAAAGCTTTTCTATATCCCTGGGCTCATAAGTATAATCGGATTGCCTGTACTGCTATTCCTTTTTGGTCCGAGGGAGGTGGCACGGCCAACCGTTATGAAGATATTTATTCCTACTAACAAGAAGGATCTCCCTGGATTGATAAGATTCTCAAATGATTATGTTTATCGCTCGATCAAAAAGAAAAAGGTAGTTACAATAGATCTGGATGAGGAAAGGGATGATGAATATGACAATAAGAGGAGTTACCTTTTTTACAGGAAGCGGAATTTTATTTCACATGAGATCGAGCGAATGCAATTCACCAATGACACTTCTTGTGTATTAAAAGTTCGGTTGGGGTATGAAAATACTTATGGCGATTTTGTATGGATGTTCAATCAGGCAATACTTTATGATATCAAAAGGTTTGCCTTCGTGGATGACAATTATTATTTATTTGCAAACAAGCCTGTTATACATTTTTCTCCTGAGGTGCTTGAGGTTGATGTAAGTTCTGATATAGTGATGCCCTCTACACCCAGGAGTACACCGGCCAAATGGGATATTTTTAAAAAAAATTTACTAGCAGGATTAAGGAGTGCCTTATTTATCGTACGGTATAGTTATCTGTATGTTACAGGATTTCTGGTATTCATTGTTTTACCGGGGATTGCGGGGCTGGTTAGGGTGTTTTTAGCCAGGCGCAGCTGACGAGGCCGGAAATTGCGGTTTTGCGAAGGAAAGCTGGTTTAAGGAAGCTAACTTTAGTTAAACTTTATCCAAAGAGGCGAACCCTCATATTTTCCGGCGCCGGAAAAAGATCCTGGCTAAAGGCAGCGGGCATTTGCAGCCTCGTCGCAGGACTTGTTTTAATGTCGGAATTCATATGGCTTAACAATTCACATAATGTCCGGACAAAATTTGAGTTAGCAAGAATTTTGCGTTGGACTTCTATTACGGCGAGCGTGATCCTTGTTGGTTTCATTATGAATTACGTCAATGAGTTACGGTTGCTGAAGATAGAAAAAGCAGAGGCAGGCAGACAGACATCTTTTCCTGGCCTGATGGTATTAACAGGGATTACAGCTTTGGCCGCAACGCTGGTAGTGGGAACGCAGTTTTTGCATGAAAGCCTGGACATAGCGGGTTATCTCAATAAAGTAACTGAAAGTGCCAGAAGGTTGGCCGAGCCATTTGAAGCCCGGACCTATGTAAGCAACCCGGGTGACACTTTGCGATACCGGCTAATGAAGCCGATCGATTACGATCCGAAAAAGAAATACCCTTTGGTGGTGTGTCTGCATCATGGGGGTGCGCATGGCACTGATAATATTACGCAAATAAACTGCCTTTCGCTATATGTGTTTAATTTTACAGAAAACCTCGATCATGAAAATAGTACCGCTTTTCAAAGTACGCGATATGCAAAAAGCGTTGGCGCATTACACTAGAGTATTGGACTTTACATTGGCCTATTCAGATGAGTCTGCAGAATCGTTGGTTGTCGATCTGGTCAATGGCGATGCCGTGCTTCAATTAACTGTACTTGAGGGTGATTATCTTTTCGGCTCTGTTGCCAATGTTTGGGTGGATGATGTTGATGTTCTTTTTTCCAGGTATAAATCGCGGGGGCTGGATACTTCAGGCAGAGAGAATTCACCTGTTCATCAGGGGCCAACGGATCAAAGTTGGGGAACACGTGAATTTTATGTAACAGACGAAGACAGGAACACCTTACGATTTTGTCATGCAACTAAAGAACCCGCTGCAAGAGCGGATTCTTTAGAAAAAGGGACGATTTAAAGTATAGGGGTCCGGAAAAATGTTGGGCTTTTTAAGAGAAGTGACCTGATCCGTTAAAATTTTTTCAAGTAGCCCAAAACGCCATCGGCTTCCTTGTCGGGTCCTGCGGTGAAATACAGTTTGCCTGGGTCGAGGTCGGCGGTAGCGGGAGGGAAGGACAATGCCCAAAGGCCTTCAATTTCAAGCACACGATCATGAGACCGCAACTGGCCCAGGAAGTGACCGTCCTCTTTGAACACGTTGATATGTCCATCTCCAAAATTGCCTATTAGTATTACAGAGTCCTTGGGATCGTGTCCATTCTGGCTGCCGGCTCCGGTGCTCTTACTGACATAGCCGCCATGTCCGCCCTCGCCCCCGGACAGGTCCTTGTTCTCCAGGAAAGAGGCAGGCGCGGCCGTCACACCCCAGGGAACGTTCAGTGTGCCACGGGAGGCAAACCGACTAATAAGTTTTCCATCCGTACTGAAAACATTGACGAAACCTTTTCCCGGTCCCGCTACGCCATGTCCCGGATCCGGATCAGCCGCCGTCGCCAGCTGCGCGTACATAACAAAGAGATAGTCGCCCACGGCCTGGATGTTGTATGGAGAATATCCATAGGGAATGGTCGGGTCCTTGAACGGCATATCTACCTTGTGGAAGTCGCCGTCCCACACATCGATCTTCTTCTGTCCGAAATTTGCGGCATAGAGGTATCCGTGACCCTTGATGCTGGCGAGGGTCAGCCCTGTGTAACTACCACCCGCGGTGCTTTTGATGCGTTGGGCATTATCGCCGACAAGCCATGCGGAGAGCACTCCGTCGAAACCCGAGAAGATAAATGAAGCGGGAGCAGGACCACCGGGTATGAAGAAATCCGGAATAGAGTTGGCGACTACTCCACAGGGAAGGCCGCCCACCGGATACTTAGGAGAAGGGATCTTGATATCCCCTAGCCTCTCACCATCTGAAGTGTACGCCACGTTGACATGTCCGCCAACGGAATTCACAAAGACAAGCCCGCCGGGTTCCCAGGCCATCCCAAAGGCATTGATCAGGGTGGGGTCTATGTACCGGGGGTGATATTCTGCCTTGTTTGCCACCAGGTTCACCACCTTGAAATCGCGCAGGTCCTTGTCATCAATGGGAGGTGTCTTATGACATCCCAGTGACAGCGAAGCGATCGTCATCGCAATGGGCATGATCTTTCCCAGCCCAAAGCCAGCAGCCGTTGGTTTGCTTTTCTTCATACCAAAAAATTTTAGATTTAGAGTTATTGAACCATCGGCGCAAACCTACATTCTACTTTTTCAGTGTTCAACCTGCATCTTCCCAACGAATTCTTTTTTCTTCCGAATGACGGGTTTAATTTGCGCTTCGCGCGTTCGCGCGGTTGGAGAGGGGCCTGTCTTAGAACTGCATAAGAAACCGGCTGCTTACGGGAATCATTTGAAACTGGCAATGCAAAACTTTATTTTATCCGAAATCTGAAAAGAAACATTCATTTCCATTACCGTCTCAATTTGAGGTATCATATTGATATTATTCATCAATATTTCCTTATTTTCTACAATCTTTTCTGTTGTAAATTTAAGATCATTGAAAACTTTGCAAAGGGGGCCGTTCTTGCGGGTCCTGACCAGCAAAGCTCCAATCGTTTTGCATTGATTATTTTTAAGGATACCGCAGATTGCCTGGATAGTGGTATGTTCTATCTTTTTTTGCGCAACCCGGCATGATAATACAAAGTCTTTAAATCGGGGAGTTTCTCCATTCATTTCCAGAAGAATAAACCCTACAATTCCATAATCGCCATATCTGTCGCGGCATTTTATCCCAATGGGAACATGTTTGTCTTCTCTCAATAATCTATTGAATTCGTCTATCGTATATCTTTCTGACGATAAGTTCAACTGATTGGTGCGTTGGATCAATTCCCAGCAACGTAATATTTCAGAGCCTTTGGAAGGAACAAAAAGTCTGGTTTTCATCTCGCATTGTCTGAGGAAATCATCATAATTATCTGAAAAAACTGCAGCATCGGCATTCCTCTTTTGTTCAGATATATAAGATTGTCTTCTTACGGCGCTCATTGCCGTTACCGGAACATTAAACTCCGGCAATGAGTTCAATGTTCCGATCTCCTGGTCGGAGTAGACCCTCACTTGTGGAAGGTGTTTTGCAATATCGGCACGCTCGAAAGCAGAATCATCGATGATGGCAAATGAATTGAGGTCTATGTTCAAACTGGAGGCAATTTCTTTCAGGTTCTCACTTTTTTGTCCCCAATTGATCATAGGGTAAAGGAAATACTGATCTATTTTTAACTCCTGCAATTTTTTCATTGTAGGGTCATAGTCGTTCTTACTGATAATCGTCTGGAGTATTCCTTTTTTATCGAGATCTTTCAGCAAGCGTTCGCTTGAAGATCTCAACTTTACGATATCGTTCTCCGAAATGATCCCATCCCATAGTGTATTGTCCAGGTCCCAGGCAACGCATTTTACCAGACCGGCATGAGCTGAATTTTCAGGAGCGGTTTTGGGATTATATTTTATAAAATCAAGGAAAGAAAACACGATTTTCTTTTCGGGTGTCTCCTTTTCCGGGCTGACATACAAGTATCCGTCTATTGCTTCGATATTAAATTCAGAGTAGGGTATACTGAAAAAGTTGTATCCGGGAACCAGGGTAATCGTAAATTTTGACAAAGTGGTCCGAAAGCGATCTTTTTCCGTAAAGTATTCGATCAGAAGATTGAAAGGCTTGCTATTGAGTGAATAGCACTCGATGATAAATTCATCGAAAGATTGGAGGGGCTGGTCAGGTGGGGAGCTTTTCAAAATGTCTTTTAAACGGGCTTCCAGTTTTGCCCATTTTCGAAAATGAATTTCGGCTCCAAATGGACTTGTGCTGTGAAATGTTTCATTTTTCTGGATGCCGTATTTGAATCTGGCGCATGCTCCATCAGTGCGGCGTATATACAAAGGGCAAACGTTATAGCACTGGGTCGCCGCGCATTCTACACAATGTTCCTCCCATCTCAGATCCATCATGCAAAGAATATCATTTTTCCTGATGTTCGATCGACCTGGCTGAACGGGGATCTTGTGGATCTTATTCGATGCTGAATATTCAAATTGAAAGGTCATGGTGTTACCAAATTGAGGCTGTTGAGGTATTTTATCCGAATGTGATCAACGGGTCTGCCGGTAAGCCCGGTGGTCTGCATGCGATTGGACTGCAGTCAATACACTGGAAAAACAGAAGAGAAAGAATTATGCGGGGTGATCATGACGTATTCAGCAACGAAGTGATAGGACATAAGGTAAATTTTAAAGTGAATAAGGTTTTATGGTTATCAACCATACTAAATATATGAAATATTATAAGACAAAAAGCCAGCTAAAATTTTTTGCGATCCGATTATATGTGATAAATTGCTTTAGTCGCTTCAAATGACAAGTAATACAATAACCGTTATTTCTCCGCATATTGATGATGCCGTTCTGAGTCTTGGGGGGCTGATCGATAAATTGGCGCCCGAATTCGACATAAGGGTCATCAATATTTTTACCTTATCCAATTGGATAAATCCCAATGGTATCTTTAAGAGCAAATATGCGGAAACAGATACAGACATTATTTCGGGCATGAGAAAGGCGGAAGAGATGGAGTCAAACCGCCAATTGCACTACAGATCCGAATTTCTTGACTTTCCCGACAGGCCGCTTCGGGACAACACTATGCCGCAACATGAACTACATGGCCGGATCAAAGATGTTATCAAAGAGTATCTGGAAAAAGATTCGTGTGTTCTTTTCCCGTTAGGGGTCGATCATCCCGATCATAAGATCATTGCTGCGATCGGGAATGAACTGTTCGAGGAAGGTCATTGTATCTTGTTCTATGAAGATATGCCCTACACGGCAAGAAAATATGGCAGCGGGGATCTGGTTAAAGCTATGGCTGTTCAGCGGGGATTAAGCCCGCTTTCATTCGAAATAGATATTCAAAGAAAATTGGAGTCCATTAAGGTTTATGAAAGCCAGATCTCTGAATATTGGCTCACTGATATCTACAATTATTCTCAAAAAGAAGGTAGTTCGATGTTTTTTGAATACATATGGTGCAGCAAAGGTTTCAGACTTTGCCTATCTCGTTGATACCATTTGTTATCAATATAGTAGTACTCGTCTTTGCCGAGATGGACGATATTTAATGAGTGGCTGGCTGACTTTTCAAGTACGGCTATCTTTTTACTGATGCCTTCTAAAGACTGAATACAATAGGTTCTAACCGGGTAAGAGACCGTATAGGCCTTTGTATCGAAGCAGGTGGCTTTATAGTCAATACCTTTTTTACGCTAGTGTCCACTCCGGAAGGGATGGCAAAATTTTGGAAAGCGGTGAACCTGGATACTGTTTACCATTATAATGAGATTGGCTGGGGCCGATGTGTGGCTGTTTATGGGTATTGTGCTTTTGATAATAGCCTTTATTTTTAAAAAAGGAATTGAAATCCAAAGCGAAAACGATTTAACCATATAAGCTATGCCAATAATAGTAAACTTGGATGTTATGATGGCAAAGCGTAAAATGTCATTAAATGAACTTTCCGAAAAGGTGGATCTAACCCTTTCCAACCTTTCCATTTTAAAAACGGGTAAAGCAAAAGCAATCCGCTTTAGTACATTAGAAGCGATCTGTAAAGTACTAGATTGTCAACCTGCTGATATACTCGAGTATCGCCCGGATGGCCCGGTCTGAGCCAGGTCATCAAGGCATCTTAATGGAGACCTTATAACTTTCCTTAGTCCCATCCTGATAGAATATTGTCAAAATATAGATTCCGGAGGCCATGGACTTAATGTCTATCCTGTTATCATTCGCTAAGAGTGTGGTAGACAGTAAAGTCTTACCATTCAAATCGCTCAGTTTTGCCACCCTGACAGCCCCGGGATCATCGGTTTGGATATTGATATGGTCCGAGGCAGGGTTGGGATAGATAATGATTCTGTTGCTCCCGTTAAAGGAGATCTGGCAGACGGGGCTATAGGTATATTTCCCATCCAGGTCGATCATTTTCAGCCGGTATAGATCTACTCCTTTCGCAGGATCAGTGTGAGTAAAGGAATAATCGTTATTCAGGGTACCGGCTATTGTAGAGGGGACGGTCCCTATCGGGGTCCAATCACCAAGGTTTGGCGTACTATATTGGACCTCAAAGCGGGAGAAATTAACCTCGCCGGTCGTTGTCCAATCCAGTTTGACTGCGCCTGGTTCTTTAATAGCTGTAAAGGAAAGGAGGGTAACCGGCAGGGTGGTTCCGGTGTAGCCAAGCGTGTAAGCGGTATAGGTATCCGGCGTGATACTGGCGTTGGTCGTGATGCTGCCTGTGGTAAGGCTGCTCGATCCTCCGAGAACGGAGGTTGCGTCGACGGCAGAAGGGATGTTTTCCCATTTGCTGCCGTCCCATCCCACGATGGTCAGTTGTGACAGTGAGTTACCTGTGAGCGTACCGACCGCGCTGGCCGCATTCCAGGTCAGCGTAAAATTGGTAGAACCGGAGCCATCGATATCCCAGTATTCGACCGGGCTGACTGTGGTCACCCCGCTGCCTTTGCTTGAAGTGGAGAACGGAGCGCCTGCTGGCAGAGGCGGATAGTTCCCGCCAGCCGGATTGGGTATAATTGCTGAATTAGGGTCTGCATGGAAATAGGCTCCGGTCGTCCCATCAGCTGTAGCTGCGAAGGGGCCATAGTGACCATTGTTGCCCACGGGAAAAATAAAAGATGCAGTCCCTGACCTGCTAATATATCCGTCGATATAATTGGCATTGTCTGCTCCGGTGTAACTGGCGGCTGTGGAGGCAAAATTCAGGACGCCGTAAGGCGCGGTGCGAACGGTGCCGATGATACCTGGCTGTGCGCCGCTGCCTCCTGTGAGAAAATTGTGGCTGCCAAAGAATGTCATTTTGGCCCCGCTGAAGACAGTGATATTACCCTGACTACCCTGTTGGGATATGGACAAAGAAGGAAACAGAAGAAATGCCACGGTTATCCAGGGGAGGATACGAATGGCAAAACCAGGTCGGGGTGGAGATAATTTTGTCAAGGGAATCCTTTTTATAATGAGGAATTAACGGAGCTGGAAGATGGTCATGAAGGTCCTGCTGGTAGTGCCGTCGATGGTGCAGGTACCGCTTGCAGGCCCATACCCTCTGGGATAAACCACATCACCGGCGTTCAACCTGATGGGCAATACGATAAAGACAGTATAGGAGCCGCCGCCTGCCGGTGAAATGTACATGACGCTACCGGCATATTCATGGCCATTGATATTGAGAAGCACAGTGGGATTGATAGGGCCGACGTTGCAAGTAGCTAAATTATAGCAGGTCAGCATATACGTACCGTTCCGCGAGGCGGTAAACTTACCGGTAGAGGTGCTATATTCGTTGAACGCATCGCCTGCTACGGTTTGAAATTTATAATCCCAGTAGTTGCCGCTATTCGTCATCGTGGAGGGATTGGTAAGTGTGATACCGGTCAGGCCTGAGGCAAGAGAATCCAGCTTCACCCAGCCGGAGCCATTATCATAATAGATGCCCGGCGAGACGTTGTTAGGCGCCGTACCTGCCGTGGCCGTATTATACACTGCCATGCCGGCTGTGTGGGCGGAAAGCGGGGAGGCGGAATTGGTAGCGGTAAGAGCGATGCGTGGCAGGAGGAAGCCCTTGTTGGTGCTTTCTGTCTCGAGTACTGCGTCGGCATTGATAGTCGTGGGATTGTTACCGATCTTGACCTGAGCGAAGGTCATCACGGACAGGCATAAGAAGGCTGTAACCAGGATAGGTCTCATATATATGGTTTTGAGATAAACTTGGGCTAAACTGTAACCACGGAGAATAGAGGGGGTAAGAGAACTGCTATTTTGATGAAAAGGGGCGTATATACCTTTTAGTTGCTATCTGGCATATACATACGAAATTGGTCAAAGAATAGATTTCCGGATTTAAAAAAAAGATATATTTAATCATTGATAATTCATAATTGATTGATTGCACATGAAAATTACAGTACTCATCTCTCGTCTGGTCCTCGGATTCCTTTACCTGGTGTTCGGTCTCGACTACTTCCTGCATTTTATTCCTTATCAACCGCCACAGCATCCGGGAGCAGCCGGGCTTTTTAAAGCAGGTCTCGTGGCGGCGGGCTATTTTTATCCCATGCAAAAAGTCATTCAAATAGCAGGGGGACTTTCTTTACTGTCCAACTGGTATGCGCCCTTTTTCGCCGTCGTCCTATTTCCTATCAGTGTAAACGTATTTCTTTTCCATACCATCCTGGTACCCTCCGGCTGGCTGATGGGTGTTCTTCTTTTAGTGCCCAATCTGCTGCTTGGAGTCGGTTACCGCGCCTGTTACCGTGGTCTTTTCACCGCCAGGCCGAAGGTTTGAAAACTCAATACTGTGTCATTTAAGACGGAGCATATTCTCAAAGCCCTTAATGTCCCTATTGCCACCTTTTCTTTTTGGCGTTATTTTTTCTTTTGACCATACGCGTACCTACGGCAAATTATTCCGAATGGAGGTTGTCTGTAGGGTTGACGAGGGCGGCGCGAATGACGCGGAGGCTAATGGTGAGGGTGGAGATCGCGAGGGTGATCAGACCGGCCAGCGCGAAGATCCACCAGGAGATGGTAACGCGATAGGCAAAGTTTTGCAGCCAGCGGTGCATGCCCAGGAAGGCGATAGGGGTAGCGAGGACGAGGGCGACTCCCACAAGCGCCATAAATTCCTTATTCAATAAGAGGACGATGTCGGCAACACCGGCGCCCAGCACCTTGCGGATGCTGATCTCTTTCTTTTTGCGTTCGACTGTGAAAAGGATGAGCCCGAGGAGGCCGATGCAGGAGACGAAGATAGTGACGACGGTGGATATCCTTACCAGCCAGGACAGCTGCTGATCCTTTTTGTAGAGCTGGGCGATGCTGTCATCGAGAAAGGTGTAGGCGAAGGGGTGGTCGGAAAAGAGGCTATTCCAGAGGGTTTCCAGTCTTGGCAAGGTCTGACGGTTGCCTGGCGTGATGCGGAGGCCGACGCTGTTGTCCCGGTCAACGAGCCGGGCGATGACAAGTGCGGGGATAGGAGTATGAAGTGAAGCGGTATGGAAGTCCGCCACGACGCCGACGATGGGATGGGTCTGGCCCTGCCAGGTAAGGGAGTGGCCGAGGGCGTCGGCAGGTTTTGAAAAACCGAGGGCCTTGCTATAGGTTTCGTTGATGATAAACTCTCTTAGGCTGTCGCCGGACGAGAGGTTGCGGCCTGCCATCAGGTTCATATGATAGAATGAGATGAACCGCTGGTCGCCAGCCTGCATGTTGACCGAGAGCCCATTGTCGCCGCGGTTGTCGAGCTTCATCGGGTATTGTATAACGGGCGCGCCGGCAGGGGGGTGGCCCTGCACAGTAGACTCCTGTACGCCGGGGATGTCGAGGGCCTGCCGGGCGAAGAGGCGGAGCTGTTGCGGTGGGGCGTTGAAGTCGGTGACGGTGACCACGGCGGTGCTATTGAAACCCATGTCGGTATCGAGCATATAGTTGATCTGGCGGCCTACAACGAGACAGGCCATGATGAAAAGTAAAGAGATCGAGAACTGGAAGACGATGAGAACGCGGCGGAGGGTGAATTTTGGGGTGTTTTGGGTCTGCACGGTTCGGTCGGATTGTATGCGGACGAGGCTGATAGCCGGATAGAGGCCGGCAAGAAAAGTGGTAACGATGATGCTTCCGGCTGCAAAAAGGAGATTGGCGCGGGTGAAGGGGTTAAAAGGGAGCCCTTCGGGAAGGTAATCGCTGAAAAGAGCCATGACGGGGCTGACGAGCGCCAGGGCGATAATGGCGGACAGTGTGGTTAGAATAGCCGTTTCCGTCAGCGACCTCAGGATGAGCCGGAAATGGGTGGCGCCAAGAATGCGGCGGATGCTAACGTCCTTTGCCTGTTGCAGTGATTGAGCCGTAGACAGGTTGATAAAGTTGACGATCGCCAACAATAAGATAAATACCGCGGCGCCGATGAGGCCATAGAGGGCTGGCCTATGTGCCTTGCGGATGCCGTCGTTGTCATAGCCTTCGTTGAAATGAATATCGCCGAGAGGCTGGAGGACCATGCTGAATTTAAGAAATCGCTCTATGGCGCTGGCAGTGTTGTGGTGGCGTTGCCATACGGTATCGAATAGGGCCGCAGCCTGTCTGGGATTGGCGTTTTTAGAAAGCTTCACGAAAGCCTGAATGCGGGGAATGGCAGGATTAAAGTCCCATTGGTCATTGCGGTACTTGTTTTTCAGGAAGCTGTGGCTGATGGTAGAAAAAGAGATGAAGTCGGTGTAGGGGAAGTCGGTGTTTCCTTCATAGTCTTTGATGATCCCGGAGACGCGGACATGCAGGGTGTCATCGTAGATGAGCTCGCGGTTGATATATCGGACGGCAGGCATGTCGCCGAAATAGTCGCGGGCGCGGCTTGCAGTGAGTACCACGCTGAAGGGACGGGTCAGAGATTGGGCCGGGCTGCCGGCGAGCCAGGTGTAGGGAAAGATGTCGAAGTATTCCATGCCGGCGAGGATGGTGGCGCCGGTGGGCTTGAGCTGAACAGGGATGGCGGCGCCGGGGCCGGGGCCGGGGCCGGTGATGTTGACGTTGTAAGGATAGTAGCCGGCAAGGGTTTCGATGAAGGGGAGCTCGGTACGGAGGGCGTCGGGGGCCGGGGCGGGGATGGTTTTGCCATAGCTTTCATTAATGACACCATTGCCGTTATCTATCCTTATGCGGCCGCCGATGCGGTAGATGCGGTCGCGGTCGGGACAGGAGCGGTCAAAGCTGAACTCGTAGCTCACGATGTCGTTGATGACCAGACAGGCGCAAAGGCCGAGGGTCAGCCCGAGGATGTTGATGGCGGTGTAGCCTTTGTGGCGGGCGAGGAAGCGCAGTGCGGAGCGGAATTGGTTGTCGGACATAGTTCTGATTGGATGTGTAGGGATCAGAGATGCCGGACGGGGGAAATTCCACAACAAAAACTATTATCTCTATGAGATTAAGACCGAGTATTAAATTTTCTTAAAAGACTTTGAAATACAAATTGACTCAATTAACTTTGAAACGCAAAGTGCTTTTAGAAATTGAAAACCCAATAGCATGAAGGTTTCAAGAACAAAATTTGTTTCCTTTTTCCTCGTCTCGGCGTTTGCCTTTCAATTTATCTCTAATTCACTTTTGGGATCCGAAGTCCGGCTTTTTCCTCTGAACGGCGAGCCTTTCCCGGGAACTGGATCGCCAATAGCGTGGAAGAGTACCGTATCCACCGTTTTGTTCCCTATCAAAATTGTTTTGATAGGACCTTTGTCATTTTTATTTGAATTGCCGGATCCGGCGCCCCCAATTTTGGTTTTCGCGTTTGCTCTCTACTGGACTGCCATAGCATTAATTCTTTATTCTCTGCTCAGTAAAATAAGCGCTCGTAAAAAAATATGATTTTTAGCGGGATCAGAATATTCTGCAATACAGTTATGAATAGAATTGAAGAAATATACTATGAGGCAAAGGGTGACAAATGGTTTAAGGGGTTTGCTGTTTTTTGCCGCATCGCTCTGGCAGCGAGCTTTATTCCCGCAGGCTACGTTAAAATCATAGGTGAACGATTCACCGGTCTACCTTCCAATAATCCTTTGGGACATTACTTCGATGCCTTACATCTAACAGGATATTACTACACCTTTATTGGAATTACACAGATCATAATAGCTATATTATTACTGATCCCGAGAACTTCCCTTCTTGGTGCACTAATGTATTTTCCTATCATCATCAATATTTGTGTGCTGACTTATGCGACCCGTTTTGACGGTACCCGGCTGGTCACGATGATGGTATTGGCAAGCTTGTTTTTATTAATTTGGGATTATGACCGTTTAAAATACATTTTGCCATTTAAACAGCCCAAAACAGATCCTCATTTATTAAAAAAGCCCTTGGGCAAGCGTCTTCGGATCATATTTTTTGGAGGCTCCTTCGCAGTCTTAGCCTTTATCATCATCGGTACTTTCTATTTATATGAGATCGGGCCGTGCAACTCCGAAGCTGAGTGCAGAAATCAATGTTCTTCCAGCAAAAACCCCGCGGCTTGCGAGGTTTTCTGCGACTGCATTTATAGTCAAGGGCAAGCGCTGGATAGTTGTCTGGCGACTTTTAAAAAGGCGAAAGATATTCGCAGATAGGGGCATACATTCAAAGTTCTTAAAGCAGGTGTGTAGCTTTAAGGCAAATCACCAAGCCCGCCACCCCGAACAATTAATAAATTGATTTATCGTTGAGAATAAAACAAACCAATTCCAACACTACGATGAAGGCAATTTTTGTGCTGTTTTTACTGCCATTGCGACTCTTTTCCCAGGATCTTTCGGGAATTTGGGTGGGAACGATTGCCACCTCCCAAACACAAATGCCGTTTGAACTGGCAATCAACCAGGATATGACCGGTTATTCGATGATTACTTTCACCTTTAAAGGTGCTGAAAAAGTAGCCGTTAAGAAAATTATCCTGATCCGGAAGGATAGTACTTTTACTATTTCGGATGATAAACTGATCTACAATAATTTTACGACCCGCTCCCGAAACGTCAAAACATTTTGTGAATTATCCATTAAAATGGTCGATACCATTATGGTTTTGAGCGGACCGTTCCACACACGAACGCGAGACC
>Ga0105237_10000361_pt1 | contig 64238 bp, 56 predicted proteins | sample KBSC24metaG_FD_81520 | JGI IMG/M metagenome (GOLD analysis project Ga0105237, IMG submission 81520) | Corn rhizosphere microbial communities from Kellogg Biological Station, Michigan, USA - KBS C2-4 metaG | ecosystem: Host-associated > Plants > Roots > Rhizosphere > Soil | place: Michigan, USA... | reverse complement strand
CAGTCGCCGGGCAAAGGGACACTTTGTGACCTTACCAGCCGTGACTTCAGTCGCCGGGCAAAGGGACACTTTGTGACCTTACCAGCCGTGACTTCAGTCGCCGGGCAAAGGGACACTTTGTGAACTTACCACCCCGTGATTTTAATCGCCAGGGCAGGGGGGCTTACACCCCCACAGCCTCTCGCTTCAGCTTGGCGATGGGGCGGTTGATGGCGCTGCCGATGGCTTCGAGTTCGGGCATGAGGCGCTCGAAGGCTGGAATGGTGATGCTCTGCGCGCCGTCCTTGAGGGCCTTCTCGGGGTTGGGATGGACTTCGATCAGAAGGCCGTCCGCGCCCACGGCGAGGGACGCGCGGCACATTGCCGGGACCATGGATGAGCGGCCGGTTCCCTGTGATGGGTCGATGACGACTGGTAGGTGGGAAAGCTCTCTTACGGCCAGCACAGCGCTGAGGTCCAGCGTGTTGCGGGTGTAGGTCTCGAAGGTGCGGACACCGCGCTCGCAGAGCATGACCTGGTCGTTGCCGTGCTTGATGACGTACTCCGCCGCCTGCAGCCATTCCTCAATCTTCGCCGACATTCCACGCTTGATCATAACGGGCTTGCGGGCCTTACCCACTTCGATCAACAGATCGTAGTTCTGCATGTTGCGGGTGCCGATCTGCAGGATGTCCGCATACTGGCAGACCAGCTCGACATTGGCGACGTGCATTACTTCAGTAATGATCGGAAGGCCGGTTTCTTCACGCGCCTGGGCCAGGAGCTTGAGTCCTTCTTCGCCCATTCCCTGGAATGAGTATGGAGATGTGCTCGGCTTGAAAGCGCCGCCGCGGAGGATCGTTGCGCCGGCCGCCTTGACGGCGCGCGCCGTCGTCATCAACTGCTCTTCGGATTCGACCGTACACGGGCCGGCCATGACGACGAAATCCTCGCCGATGGTGACGTCGCCGACGCGCACTGTGCTCTTCTCAGCACGGTATTCCTTGCTGGCGAAGCGGTATGGCTTCAAAATGAGTACGGCCCTCTCTACAGCGGGAAGGGATTCGACCTGCTCTGCAACACGCGCTTCGTCCTGCGTGGGAGCGCCTACGGCTGCGATGACCGTTCGCTCGACACCGTAGATCGGATGGATCTCGTAGCCCCACTCTTGAAGCGCGCCTTCGACTTCCGATATCTGGGCGGGAGCAGCATCGGCTGCCATGACAATTATCATTGCTCTGATTAATCTCCTGAAGAAACGGCCGGAACTTCGCCGAGAACGGCCTCCAGCGCCTTGATGAAGCGCTCGTTCTGCACGGGCGTGCCGACGGATACGCGAATATGTTTGGGCAGTCCCAGGCCTGCGCCGGGGCGGACAATCACGCCGTGACGCTGCAGCGCCTCAAATACGGCGCGGCTGTCGCGGTTGACATCCACGAGGACAAAGTTCGCCTGACTGGGGACAAAGTCCAGTCCAAGCCGGCGGAACTGCGCTTCGTAGTAGTGGCGGCCTTCGGCGTTGAGGGCAACGGAGCGCGCAATATAAGATTGATCTTCGAGTGCGGCGGCGGCGGCGGCTTGACCGAGCGAGTTTACGTTAAACGGTGAGCGCACCTTATTGAGGACGGCTGCCAGCTCCGGAGTGGTGATGCCGTAGCCGACGCGCAAACCGGCTAAGCCGTAGGCTTTGGAGAAGGTTCGCAGGATGACGATATTGCGGCCGGCGCGCACGAGCGGGCGAAGGTCAGGCCGCTGTGGATCGTCGACGTACTCGTAATAGGCTTCGTCCATAACCAGGAGGACATCATCCGGAACCTGGCTGACAAAGCGGTCCACAGCGGCGCCATCGACATATGTGCCGGTGGGGTTGTTCGGGTTGGCGACAAATACGATGCGGGTGCGCGGTGTGATGGCTTCGATCATGCGGTCGAGATCGTGGACCTGATCCTTAAGCGGCACTTTGACGGATACTGCGTTTGCCTGCGCGGTATACACCTCGTACATGGCAAACGACGGATCACCCTGTACCACCTCGTCGCCGGGCTGAAGGAAGGTCATGGCCAGCATGTGGAGGACTTCGTCACTACCGTTGCCAAAGACAAGGCATTCCTGCGGCATTTCGACATGTCGTGAGACGGCTTCGCGCAGGGTGGGGGCATTTCCTTCGGGATAGAGCGTCAAACCTGCCGCGGCAGCGGCGATGGCTTCAAGGGCGCGCGGGGGCGGTCCTAAGGGGTTTTCGTTTGATGCGAGCTTAATAACGTCGCTGAGCCCAAGTTCCCGCTGGACCTCTTCAATCGGCTTGCCCGGGATATATGGGCGCAAGCCACGGATATGTTCCGGCACTGGAACGGTCATCTTTCGAAATCTCCTCTCGTTAATTCAGTGTAGCACATTGAAAAATGCGCCTGCAACCGTAATGATGCGCGGGCGCATGGACAATAATGATCTGCTAGGCAAATGAGAATGAGCAATGGCAAAAATTGCAAAAGTTTGATTTTGTGGAACCGATGAGATAAATACTGCGTATCTATGATAAAATCATCTTATAGATGGCAGGTGCAGCAAGTAGAACAACATGCCTGGCTAGTTGAAACTTATATTTTTGAGCCGTAGATCTTGCTGATGCCGAATTTGTCAAAGGGATTTCTCTGCATTGAGAGCGAAAGCACCAAAACCGTTTACGGAATCTTACTTGGTGTATCTTATGATACAAATTAAATATAGTATTAATTACATTCAATAAGGCAATTCTAACGTTAACAAAGATTTAATCGAAATTTTATATAAACAAGTTGACCTTTTCATAGAAAGTTTGGTATAGTGTAATTAATCGGATCGTGAGCAAGACTAATGCGGTTTGATGACGATGAAACTATCCCTCTGTAGGCGCGGAGCGGTCATCCACTCCAATCCTTCGGATTTTCTTTGATGGCAGCATGACGTAACCTTTTATCGAGGGCGTCGTAATATTGTAGGAGCCACCGCCAAAATGCATCGCAAATGGAGCAAAGAATCAATCGGCATGGAGATCCGCTCCATGTACGAGTCGGGTGAAAACCTGAACTATTCGAGCGTAGCGCAATCCAATCTGTCGTTGCTGCGCGCAGCAACGCGATATTTTGGAACCTGGGAAGCGGCCGTTAATTTTGCCGGTCTCGACTACAGCCAGATCCGCCGCTACAAGTCCTGGACACGCGATCGCATTGTCGAGCGCATTCAGGAACTGCACACGCAGGGCGTGGATCTTTCCTGGCGCAACGTGTGTTTGAATGTCGATCCGCAGCTTGCGGCTGCCGCCACCAAGAAGAGCCACTTCGGTTCCTGGCGTGAGGCACTTGACGCAGCCGGTCTGGATTATGACAGCATCCGCCGCTACCGCGAGTGGGATGACGAGCGAGTGCTCGAGATGGTTCGGGAAATGCATGCTCGTGGCAAAGGTCTCAATGCCAAGAACATGGAGCAGGAAGACATCACGCTCATCACTGCAGCCCGCCGCCGTTTCGACAGCTGGCATCAGGCGCTTACCGCCGCCGGCCTCGACTATCGCGAGATCGTTCAGCGCGCCCCCTTCAAGCGTGGCCTCGGCCGCGGTCAGGCTAAGCGCTTCGATCACGTTCACTCGGCGTAACATTTAAACCAGACAACAGAATTATAAGAACAGAAGACAACAGCCCGCTGCGATAATTCGCAGCGGGCTGTTGGTATTTGTTGGAGGAGGGAGGAATAGCCCCTGTCTCGCTTAGGCTCTTTCCCAGGATTGGGGAGCAGAGGGGCTCTTACTCCCTTACCGTCTCAATCGTCTTCGACGAAGGCTCAAGAACGGATACGCCGGGGTGGATGAAGTAGGTCTTTGCCACTCGCTGGATATCTTTGGCGGTAACGGCATTGATGTAGTCGGCATAATTCGTGTCGAGCTTTGCGCCGTCCGTTGCGGATAATTCCGATACGCCCAGCAGGTAGGCTCGGTCCTGTATGCGCTCGTGCTTGATCTTGTACGATCCTACGAGGTAGTGCTTGGCGCGGGTCAGTTCGGCATCCGTCGGGAGCGTCGTCTGAAGGATGGAAAACTGCTTCTCCAATTCCTGTTTGATTGTCGGAAGTGTTGGCACGCGCTTCTTTGTGGCAGGGTCCATTCGTGTGGGCGCGGCGAAGACATAGCCTGTCATGTCGCCGGCGAAGACCATCGGCGAATAGAATGAGCCGAGCTGGTATGCGAGGCCCTGCTGTTCGCGAACGGTGGTAAAGAGACGGGACGACTTCATGCCGCCGAGGAGGGCATTCAGGACCTGAAGGGCTGCATAGTCCGGGCTGGACATGGATGGAGCCCGGTATCCGATCATCACGCACACCTCGTTAAGGTCGGGCTGATAATCATGCACGGCTGGCACATCTTTGGTCAACTGCGGAATGATCGTCTGGATGGGATCTCCGCGGCGCGATCCCCGAACGAGCGGATCGTAGTCCGACATTTCGTGTTCGATCTTATCACGGATCGCATTAGGATCGACATCGCCCACCACAACCATCACATAGTTTTTGGGGATGAAATAGTGATTGTAGTAGTTGACGAGATGGCGGCGCAGCATGTGGCGGATGCTGTAGGGCGTTCCAAGTACGGGCTGGCTGTATCCGGTGCCGGCGTACAATGCGCGCCGCATACTTGTGTAGGTCTTGTCGAACGGAGTCGCTTCACCCGTATCGATATCGGAAAGGATATCGGCTCGCTTCTCCTCGATGACATCGCTGTCAAATGTCGCATTCTTGAGAACGTCCGTGACGAGATCGGCTGCGTTATCGAAGCGATCCTTGACGGTGAGCATGGAGATTTGTGTCCAGTCCGGCTGGCGGCTTACGGTGACATTGCCGCCCAGTTCCCGGATTTCGGCACTGATTGTGTCGGGAGAGCGTGACGCTGTAGATGCAAGCAGCGTGCGAGCAACGAAGCTGCCGATCCCTGCGGAACCTTCCGCATTCTGGCCGTCACCCACGCGGACAAATACCTGCATGGCAATGAGCGGCGCGCCCGGTTCTTTGCGGCAGACGAGCTTCATGCCGTCGCTGAGAGTCATACGGGTGACGCTGCCGGCTAACTGTTCGGCGTCCGCTTGCGCTGCCGGCGGCAATGCCAGCGCCATTATGGTTGTCAGAGCGGCGATAAAGGGAAGAGGGCGGGTGAGCACAATGCGACTCCTAGCGAATTGACGCGGTTACAGGATCTTGACTCGGGGTCAATGTCACGAGAGTATAGGCGTTGGTATTCAGGTACTTTTTGGCTATGGCCTGTATTTGCGCGGCCGTCACCGATTCAAAATGGCTCATGTAGTCGGTGTCGTAGTGGTAACTGTCCGACGTGTTATAGAAGCCCAGAGCGTTAGCGCGGCCGCTGCTGGTCTGCACATCGAACAAGTAAGAGGACAGCAACGCATGCTTCGCTGACGCCAGTTCGGAATCACTTACAGGCTCGTTTTGAAGCTTTGTGATCTGCGCAAGGATAGCGTCGATCACACGGTCCTGATTGATCGGATCGTACATCGCCGAGATCGTCAACGTGCCGGGATCGCGCTGGGTTAGATAGTTTGAAGAGATAGCTTCTACAATTTTGTTCTTGCGAAGGAGATCTTCTTCAAGGCGGTTGTTGCCGCCCTGACCAAGGAGGGTTAACAGGACGTCCATGATGTAGGCGTCGGGGACTTCTTTGACCGAAGGCGCGTGGAAACCGATTGTAAGGTAACCATGGCCGACAGGGGCGTTCACCGATTTCGTGACAATGGTTGTTTGCGGCGTTTGCGGCAGGATCTTATCGGAGGGAAGCGGCTTTGAAGACCATGCGCCGAACGCTTTGTTTGCCAGCTCAACGGCCTTATCGTTCGGCAGACTCCCAGATAGGATTACAGTAACGTTGCTCGGCACGTAATACGCGTGGTAGAAGTCCAGCACGGTCTGGCGCTTCATGTTCGTGATATTGTCTTCCGAACCGAGAAGGGGGCGGCCGTATGGGTGGTTCGGAAATTCCAGGGCGTTGTAGGCCTGTATGACCTGCTGAGCGGGATCCGAGTATTGCCTCGCCATTTCATTGAGAATGACGCCGCGTTCCTGATCCATATCTTCCTGACGCAGCTCGGCATGCTGAAGAGCATCCGCAATAATGTTGACGGCGGTCGGCGTATCTGACGCGCCGACGGTCACGAAGAAGTGCGCCCAGTCATACGATGTCGCGGCATTGAGGCTTCCGCCCAGATCTTCAATGGCGGCGTCGATCTCGCCCGGTTTTCGCGTGGGAGTGCCTTTGAAGAGCAGGTGCTCAATGAAATGCGCGGCGCCGTTGTTATCGGCTGTTTCGCGGCGAGTGCCGGCGCCAACCCATACGTCGACCGTTTCCAGATCCGCTGATCCGGCTTGAGCCACGATGACCTGAACGCCATTGGGCAGAGTCGTAGATTGAACAGGGCCAAGCTGTAGGGATTCGCTGGCTGCCGCGGCCGGACGTGGGCAGGAAGCTGCCACGAACAGAATGGCCGTCAACGCGCAGGTGGTCCGAAGCAGTGCGGGGCGTCCGGAATAGTCACGGAGGCCCGCAAGGCGGGGAAGTGCCCGAAATACCATAGCTCGAATTGTACCATATCTAGGAGTTTTCACAGAGGGCCATATTTCTGCGCCGCCGGCGCCGTCATGTTTCCCGGCAACTGACTGTAAGTTTCAGGATGGCTGCGGCTCAATCTTGTTCAGAAGCGCCTTCAAGCAATTGTTCGAGAATTTCGTCTGATTGAGAGCGCTGTCTGCCTTCAAGTGACGAAGTGTTGTCCACGGCGCGTGGCCGGCCATTTAGATCTGGACGAATGGGGCGCGCCGCGCGTGGGCGGCCCAGTATTGCCTGAGGCATACTTAGGATCGCGGCAATAGCGCTGTCAATCTCGAATTTGACGCCGTAATCTTTCTCCCAGAACAGGCGGTTCTTCAGGATCGCCAGGACTTCTTCCCCGCCAATAGCGCCCAATGCTTTGGCTGCTGCTTTGCGTGTCTCCCTCCGCCTATCTCTTTCCCCGGTCAGCCGTTCATTCAAGCTCATCAGAATTTCGCGGCTCCTATCTTTCATCGCTTGCGAGAAACCTGAACTCACTTGCTGTGGTTTGATCTCCACCTCTGATTCTATGGTCGGCGCGCGAGAGGGGGTGGAAGTGCCCCTTAGTGTTTCTTCAAGAATAGTTATCGCTTGCGCATTGCCGATCTGTCCAAGCGCATCAATGGCGGCAAGGCGGACTGTGAAGTCGGAGTTACTAAGCGCCGCAGATAAGTATTCAGAGGCCTCCGGCCCGCCGATTGCAACAATTGCCCTCAGAGCTCCATTGCTCACGAAAGAGTTACTGTCGTTCAGTGTCCGCGAAAGCAGCGCAACCGCTTCCTGGCCGCCGAGCTTTCTCAGCCCTGCCACTGCGGAAACGCGCTGGGCCGGATCGTCGTCAGACAGGAGCTGCGAAAAACGTTCGAGCGCCTCATCTCTCTGCAAACCGATAATGACGCCGAAGTTCCTATTGATGCGGGTGAGCTTATCCTCGTCCATTATCGCAGCCTTCCCAATACTGCATTGTTCTTTAGCGTGTCATCTCCATCCACAACAGTCCAGCGTAGGTAGCGCTCTTGATCGAGATGATAGGTGACACGCAAGCGGCCTCTCGGGTTTCGTGAAGACGGCAGACGGAGCTTTGCGTCCGACTCATTAATGACCACGGCGCGCTGATGTTCTGCGGAATCCTCGGGGCTCCATGTTCGCCTCGCATACGATTCCTCCTGCCAATCGATTGGAGATCGTCCCAAACGGGCGATTTCGCAGACCTCGACCAGCAGCTCCAGCGGACTGCGGGGATCGGTCGCGTAGAAGCGTTCGATTGAATTTGCTTCGGTGGGATATTTTGTTCCTGCCGGAAATATCAGTTCGTAGTATATTGATTTGCTTGCGTCGTCAGCCATCTTGAGGGCGTAGTCGTGATAGATCCGATCGACGACATGGCCGCCTCGCGCGTACACGCAGGCTCCCTCGGCGACTGCGGCAAAGACATTCCATTCGCTGACACGAGTTGATTTGGGCAAGAGGGCGCGGACACTTTCATCCACACCGGGCAGGAGGCTTGATCCTCCCACCAGCAGCGCTTCGTCAATGGCTTCTTTTCCAAGGCCATGCCGAGTTTCTAGTTGCTCAAATGTCTCGGCCAGTACGCGGTCGAGGGTGAGATAGGCGTCGTGCCGGTGAAGGAGATCGACAAGGTCGCGCCGGGTAAACTGGCGATCGGGCATGGAACGGAAACGGAACTTCCCTTCACCCTCAAGGCTTGCCGTCTCCTTGGCCGTTGCCGCGGCCTGTTTTGCATCGACTTCCCATTCCTGCGTGAAATCCGAGAGGGGGACGAGGAACGATTCGGCGATCCATATGTCGATGTCGTCGCCGCCGATTGATGCCGCGCTTTTTGCGAGCACCTCGGCGCGTCCCTCTGTGAGCAGCTCACCGCCGGTGCGAACGATGGAGACATCGAGTGTTCCGCCTCCCCAATCGACGACCAGCAGAACCACCTCTTTCGCCATGTTGACGCCGTAACCGAGTGCTGCTGCGACCGGTTCGTCGACCAATCTCAATGTCTTTGCGCCGAGCCTGCGGCCCAGCGCCGTCAGTTCCCGCCGGTAAGCCTCATCCGCGTCCACCGGGCTTGTCAGGGTGAGGTCGGACATCAATGGACAGCGGCGCTCCTGCATATCGTCCCACCAGCCGAGAAGTCCGGAACGCCTGGGATGGATATCGGTGCGCGCCGCAGACCGCAGCCCATTGAAGAATGCCTCTGCCGCCTGACGAGCCGGAATTGTTCTGCCGTTCATTTCGGCGACCGTAGACTGGCTCATGCGCCCCAGACGGCGCTTGAAACCGTGCGCAAAGCCCGGAAGACGTCCGAAGGCATTCTGATTGATCGCCATCTGGCCGATAAGCGCGGCTTCGCGTCCTTCCGTGAAGAATACAGCTGACGGAATGACCGGCGTACGCGCCCGGTCGGATGCGATATTGGTTAATTCGACGGCTGCGACGCCGCCGAGGCGATCACTGACGAGAACGCTATTCGTACTGCCGAAATCGAGGGCGTAGTGAACAATCATAGTTGGCCGAAATATGCGAACATAGAAACTCTACCTGATATCGATACTATATTTTTCCATACCCTATCGCTGCATCTTCGTCATCATTGGTGTGAGACATTGCGCGCGACTATGTTGTGCCGAGGTATGATGATGCCGTGATAGGCGCTCAAAAACAGGGTTTCCGGCAAATCGACCTGACGATACTTGCAACAGTTCTTCTTATCAGCGTGGCGGGAGTCCTGGCGATCAAGAGCGCGTTGCACGACGATCCTCAGATGCTGGGCAACGTGCGAAAACAGGGCATCGGAATCGCGGTCGGCGCAGTGGCTATGATCTGGCTGGCTACCCAGGAGTACGAGACGCTTCTGAAGCGCACGGCGCGCTTTATCTACCCTGTTTGTATTCTCATGCTGGTGGCGGTGCTGAAGCTTCCCAATCACCATGCATCGCATGGCGCTGCGCGCTGGATCGGCATTGGGGGCATCCAGGTGCAGCCTTCCGAGTTCGCGAAGATCATCTTGATCGGGACGCTGGCTCTGTATCTGGCCAACAACCAGGATTCTATACGCTCGCTGCGGACATTCTTTGGATCACTCCTGCATATAGGAGTTCCCGTGCTTCTGATTGCCAAACAGCCGGACCTTGGCACATCTCTCGTTCTTCTTGGCATCTGGTTTGGAATGATGGTGATCGCCGGAGCTAAGCCGCTGCACCTGGTGGCGTTTATTCTGGCCGGCGCGCTGATATTTTCCGCTATGTGGAAATTCAATGTATTGAAGCAATATCAGAAGAACCGGCTCCAAGTATTCCTGAACCCCGACTCCGATCCGAGGGATACCGGCTATCACCTGCATCAGAGCGAAATTGCGATTGGGTCCGGCGGCGTGAGCGGCGAGGGGTATGGCCATGGTATTCAGAGTAACGGCGGTTTTATACCGGAGCAGCATACGGACTTCATTTTTACTGTAGTCGGGGAAGAAGAAGGGTTTGTTGGTGGCGCGGTCCTGTTCAGCGCCTACCTGTTTCTGCTTCTGCGCGGCGTTGTTGTGATGGCGACGTGTAAAGATGTGCTGGGGCGTTACATCGCCGCAGGCGTGCTTGCGATGCTTACTTTTCATGTTGTGGTCAATGCCGGCATGACAATGGGTATTATGCCCGTGGTGGGCGTGCCGATGCCGTTCTTTTCATATGGCCTGAGCAGCCTGCTTGTAAATATGTGCGCGGTGGGGTTGCTGTTAAGCGTTGCGGCAAGTCGGCACAGATCGATGTTTTGAGAGGCGCTGCTGCCTGGGCGGCAAGTTTTGCGATATGCGGAACCGGGTAACCTGAGGTAACTCCCTATGGATACACAAACACCAACGTTCTTTCAGGGCCGGTCAGTAGTGCTTTTTGTTGCATGCTGTCTATTCTGGTGCGTCGCCGGCACTATTCTGTTCCTGTTGATCGGGCATCCGATCATTGGAGCTATTTTTGGATTTTTCATAGGCCTGGCCTACTTCACACTGGGAAAGCTGGCGTCGGAGAAGTTCGTCCTGGATCTCTATCACGCCGAGATCCTGTCATCGGATGTGGCGCCTAACCTCACGGAGATGATGCAGGAGCTGTGCATATCTCAGGGGGTGGAAAATCCGCTTCTCTATGTCGTGCCGTACACCGAACCAAATGCATTTGCGGTTTGCCGGCCTCCGCGCGCTCCGGCGATCGTCGTGACTACCGGACTGACCACAAAGCTTAGCCAGGCTGAAGTTCGTGCTGTTATGGCGTTGATGATCGCTCGTCTCAACGATCCGGATGCGCCGACATGGTCTCTTGGGGCCACGCTTGCCGGTCTTCCATTGTATGCGGCGGCTTCGTCGTCACTGCGCGACCGTGTTACAAACAAACTTGCGGCAGATAACGCGTCTGGCCTTACGTTTGTCGACCGGGCCATTCTCACATGCTTTGTTCCTCTCAGCGCTCTGATTGTCAAGATTGCCGTAAATCCTCAGCATATGGCCAATGCTGATCGCCGGGCTGCGACGATGCTTGGAAATTCTGACGTACTGGCATCGGCTCTGGCGAAGATCGAGCTTGATATCCCGCGCACATGGTGGGGAGCTACGACCTACAATCCTGCCACGGCGATGCTGTTCGCCGTTCCGCCCGTCTCAAGCGCCGCCAGACTTGAGGAAGGAACAACCGACTTTTGCCGTAAGGCTCAAGATGCCTTTACATCGAGCACGCCGACGCCGGATGAGCGTAAGCAGCTGTTGACTTCTGTTTAAGTTTCGCTTCAAATCGCCCATGGCGGACGCCGCTTTGCGTCTGTCATGGGCGATTTTGTTTTGTATTTCAGGTCATCTATTCTTGCACGGTCAATTGACACTTTTTCAGTGTCAATTGCTTTCTATATGCATCTGCTCTTTTACCCCATTTACCCCATTGTTTAGTTGCAATATAGATAAATTAGCTATCAACAATTATTAAAGAATATTCAAATTTTTGTTGACTTAGCCTTTCCAAGTCGCTATACTAATTCTCGGCCGGCGCATTACCAGCTCGCCGGTCTCAACAGAGAAACAAGGAGCACACCAATGGATACGATGATGAGCATGGACCGTGGAACGATGAATACGATGGGCGCGGGAATGGGCATGAACGGCGGATCAATGATGCCGAACATGATGCCCGGTATGATGATGCCGAATATGATGATGATGCCCCGGTGCACCATGACAATGGAGAAGATGGACGGCGGCATGAAGGTTATGTGCCGCTGCGAAGATGAGATGGCTGCATCCATGATGCAGAGCATGTGTCAGATGATGGCGGGCAGCATGTGCAGCTTCGTCATGATGATGAACGGGATGCCCTGTTGCAGCTGCAACATGATGATGGCGACGACGACCTGCGAGATGATGGAAATGGGCGTCATGATGACCTGCATGAGCGGCGACGCCAAGATGGCGTCGATGGTTCAGTGCTGCTGCGACTGCATGTCGTGCATGATGGATTCGGGCTGCATGTGCTGCATGATGATGGGCAACATGCCGATCTGCTGCGGCACGAAGTAACAGGAAAGAGTTCACGCGATGGGTGAACAATACACAGTTTTAATTGACGCGTCTCATGACTGACCGGACCACCGGAGGCTGGACGCTGCTTGATTCTCCTGGTAAACAAATGGGCTGATGCCGTAAGGCGTCAGCCCATTTGTTTTTAGCGCGTCTCGAAGCGACGGCATCGGTTACGCTGCCTTTAAGGCAGGGAGGTAGTTAGTTTCGCCACTCGCGTGGCAAAGAGTCTGCGGTGACATGAAGCGGCCGCGGCTTAGCGGCAGCGATCTGCCAAGCCCGCTGATAAAATGCCTGCAGCATTGCGGCCTGTGTGGGCACTCCCGAGAGCAGGAACTGAGGCATCGGCATAAAACCTGCGGGGCACTCCGGTTGCGCGCCAATGGGGGCGTTGGCCGGGCACATTGAGAACGTGGGCCGGTTGTTTGCGTCTACACTGAGGTGTGATTGCGGGCGTCGTTGCATTCTCTATCTCCGGAGGCAGTTGCCAATTGCCAGTAACATACTGGTAAATATAAACATACTATACCTTTAGAATCCCGGATGCGCAAGTGTCTGGGAACGATTGTGAAAATTAAAGAGTGTTAAAAATGGAGCGTATTTCTTAGTGACGTTGAATCTGAGATGGCAAGTCCGCCTATGACAAGAATAAGGAGCCAAACAAGGATAACCAACACTCCAATGGTTATCTGATAGGTGCGAATATACTTGGGTAGTTTAGTGGGTGGGATACTCATGAGAGACCTCCATCCAGCTTCTGTCCATGAAGTGAAAGCATCCAATTCCAGATAGGAACGACTCCGCGAGCACTAAACGGTTTTGCTGCGCCATTCGACGTTTCAGGCGAGCGCCCTAATGCGCTGCATTCGAAATATCTAACTCGCTTGAAACTTTCCTCGACACCTCGAACGAGGTTTCCCTCACCGTTCGAAATTAGCCACTCCCTAATCTTCAATGAATTTGGATCCATATCCACGAGTTTTTCCAACCCTGTTCCGATAGGGCTAGGTGTGGTGCTTGTGATACTGGCTTGGATTGCTGGTATATCTGCCTTCGTGATAACGACTGCAACTGGAACATTTTGGAGATCGCTGCGCTTTGAGTGCTGTATTAGGGAGCGAACAATCGTATCGTAAATGTCTTGTGGAGATTCGGGGCTGGAGGACGATCCTATTGGCAGTGTTGATGGGTACTTGCTGCGCACATCAGGGATTGAGTAGGGGTCTATGAGAAGGAAGATGCCGTGAATATATGCGAGGTATGGCAGACTGGCGAGGTTGTGCCCGCCGCGAAATATTTCACCGGCAGCGTCGTAGGAGTAGATAAGCCTTTCCGTTTTACTGGCATCGCGAATTTTAATAAGAAATGCCGATACTTGACTGTCTGCCGTCTTGTCCATGGGTTCTCCGCGCAAATATTGACCTTCCGAGCGTTCGAAATTGCGCTGGTCGCGGCTTCCTGCTTGATCCACAGCTGTTGGAAAGGATAGCTCTACGCCTCCTATGCCCGTTTTCAAAGCAACAAGGGTTGCAGTCATAAAACTGCTCTTTCCGGCCGAAGTGCCGCCGACGATTGGAAAGTGCAAATTTGTAATAAGTCCGGCTTCCTTGGTAATCGGAGTCCGGCAGCCATCTTGAGGACAGAAGGCCGCTATGCGATTTCGGCCCAGTAACAACAAAGTAGGTAATTCCTCTCCGCATTTGCAGCGACGCGAAATGACGCCATACTTACCGGGAAGCAGGCGTTTATGTTCAGCGCTGCATTTGCATATGTAAAGCGGAACCGAGATTTTATGATGACACTCCGGACAGGTAATAAACCGATGCTGCCACGCCATCACGGCTCGCTCAGTTACCTGCAGCACGCCGGCGCACAACATGGCCGTCAGAACAATTGTAAGAACTATCGCCATATGAATCAAGCCAAGTGCCACGACGGCAATGCCGGCGGGGATAGCGCTTACAAGCGTAATCCCCCAGATTGCAATGCCAACGAACCACACAAAAGGGTTCATGCAGCGCATGCCGAGCCCAAAAACAAGTATAAAATCATCCTTGATTTTCTCGAAAGCCTCGACAACTATCATTTTGTAATCTTGATAGGCTTTCAGAAAAAAATAATCATGATATGCCGGTTCGCCTGCGCTCGGCACCTCCAGCCACCCTTCGCCCCACAGGAGGTTTGACCCCAACGCTCGGAAATAGCGCCACATCATGGCGAGGGTTAGGATGATGCTGCCAATGGCAATGATAAAAGGCGCTACATAAGCGAAAAACAAATAAATGAGATATATGTACAAAGCTATCAGGCCGATGATCAGGATGATTTGCATTCGAAAACCTTTCAAGTTGAAAGTAGAATTGTGGATTTAGGCGCTGGCAGTCTACTGATCGATTATCTCTTAAATGTTAGACCTGAGCGAGATTCCACAACGACTTGCGCAATCTGTTCCATCGCTTGCCGAAGATCTCCTGAGCTCGAGAACAGCGCTGACTGGTCCGCTGTTGCTATCCGATCGAGAAATTTTTTGTCGGCGCTGCCGAAGCCAATCGCTATGATCTCAATGTTAGCCTCGTGACATTTCTTTGCGGCAGATTCCGCAGCAGATTGATGGCTCCAGACGCCATCGGTAAGAACGACGAGTATTTTTCTGCCTTTTACCTTGGCGAAAAGCTGATATGCGTCATTGAATGGATGTGTTCCGTTGCCGTAACCAACGGCGCCGATTGCCCAGCGGCGTATGCTGGTCATTAGCTCTTTCGCATTCTGGTTGGCCACGACGTCTACCTTAACTGTGTCGGCGAAGCGAATCAATCCTACGGAGCTGTGAGTTAAGTCAATGTTTTTGATAAAGCCTTCGATAGCATGTTGTGCATCTTGAAGGGGGCGTCCCGACATACTCCCCGACAGGTCTACGGAGGTATAAATTGTGGTATGTTCGATCTCAGGCGCCTGAGCCGGCGGACGACAGACCCAGGACATATCGTCCGGCAAAGGCTGACGCTCAACAGGAAGCGTTGCGCCAGCGCCGCGGATAACGGCGCTCACATGCACCACTCCGTCGCGATCGTACTCGTATGTGATATCGACGATGGAATCGCCGGAAGGTACGGAGGGGATGTCTGAGATAACGTATTTGCCGACATAGGTACATGCTCCTGGGGTCGGGTCATCAGATTCGCCTTGCGTAACATATACGGAAATAGAGGCAGTTCGACCTTTAGCGACGCGTACTTTGAAGGGATTTGTCTGGCTGGTAGGTATTTCAATATTTTTGGGGATAAGAATGGTGTTTAGGTATCTGTCTCGCGAACTGCTCTCTGCAATCATTCCCATGCTATGACTCATCACATCCTTTACACGCCGACCGGCGCCGAGCCGAAGTGTTGGTTGCGGATGGAGTTGCGATGCTTGTATGGCTGCGCCAATTGCGACACACTCGTCAGGATTGACGCCAAGATTCGGAGTCCTGCCAGTTAGCTGTTCTATTAATCGACGGCATGACGGCATTCGGGTTGACCCGCCGACCATCAGCACGCTGGTAATCTGCTCAAGCGAAAAATCGGTTTCTTGCAGGACTTGTTGAATGAGAAGCGAAGTCTGGCCGAGTAAGTCTTTCGTGATCGACTCAAAAATCTCTCGCGTAATCTCGATACGCTCCATCCTCCCGTCGTAATTCACACTGATTGACGTGCGTTGCGAAGCCGTCAGCGTTTTCTTGGCTTCCTCCGCTCGCACCAATAACTCCTGAAAGAGTAGCGGGTCATCCAGAGGATCGCTATTATGCTTGGCCCGAAACTCATCCGCTATATACTGCACAATTCGATCATCCCAATCCTTGCCGCCAAGTGAGTGATTGCCATCCGTACCCAGGACATCAATGGAAGATGGGCTGATTTTAACCAGCGATATGTCGAACGTGCCGCCACCGAGATCGTAAACGAGTACTGTTTCTTCACGGCCGGTATCGCGAAGGCCATATGCCAACGCTGCTGCCGTCGGCTCATTGATAATTTGAGTTACGCGCAATCCGGCGATCTCTCCGGCGCGTCGCGTCTCCTCACGAGCATTGTTGTGGAAGTATGCGGGGACGGTGATGACGGCTTCATGAATACTGCGTCCAATGTACTTTTCCGCATCTTCTTTGAGCGTCTTGAGCACCATCGCTGAAAGGTCTACCGGCGTATAGGCCTTGCCGTGATAAAGGTAGCTGGCGTCGGTGCCCATATCTCTTTTGAAGAAATGGGCGGTGTTTTCTCTGTCCAGAACGATGGATCGTTTCGCAGTTTCGCCGATGCTGGCCGTGCCATCCGCGTGAAGCTGAACCACCGACGGTGTTGTCTTCCCGCCGTCTGAATTTGTAATCACTTCCGGAACGCCAATATCATTGATGTAGCAGATTGCTGAGTTTGTTGTCCCAAGATCGATACCGATTGCCGTATCCATAAATTATTTCCTCAACACATTCGTAGTTATCCAGTTTTTAATCTTGGCGGCCATAGAGGCACGACTTTGCAATTCACCTTGCCAGATTGACCAGAGAGTCGGGTTTTGTTCAATGCCGTTTTCGATTGCTGACTGGGATGCCTTATCGAAACCTTGAAAGGCGGTTACGAGCGCATCGCCGATGGGAGACAGGCGTATGTTTTTTTTCAGCGTGAGAAGTCTGAGCCAGACTTCGCAAACTCTCAGGAATGCCTCTTTGTCCGACGTTTTCCCAAATGTCTGCTGAATAAACAGCGCATATGGTTCGGCTACGTCATTGCCAAAGTTCTCTAAACCTGTTTGGAGCAGCTTAATATGCTTATCGACATTCTCCAGAGTGATCAATTGTGGCGCGGCAACTTTCAGCAGGCGTGATCTCGAAACTGGTGATAGGCGTGCCGCTACCTCCCAGGACTTCTTGAGCCAGGCGGCAATGTATTCTTCGCCTCGAAGCTCTGATACCAAGAAACGAAGCTGCAAAGCAGTGATAGGATCTTTGTAGATTTCCAGCCCTACTTCGCGCTGGCCCGTCCGATCGAATAGAGTTTTCAGAAGAATAATTTCGTCGCCCTGCATCGTCTCGAGTCTCTCCACTGGGTCAAGACGTTGGACCAGAGCTTCAGAAATCGTGGCAAGGATCTGCGTTTCGGAAAGAGCATGGGAGACATTCTTCGGTAGCTCTCGCAGCAGCCAAAGTGAATCGCCTGCTGAAGGCTGTTGCCGCTCCCAAATGAGATGAAATGCAAACTCACAATCGTCAGGTTGCAAATCGCTTTTCAAAGCCTGCATACTGTGCAAGACTTCTTTAAATCGATCCAGGGGCATGAGATTGGGAGCGGTTGAGGTTTTCTGAGCGGACATCCGCCCGGCCAGTTGATAAAGATGTTTCTCCCGGGTCAGCCGATCGATCTTGTCAAAAACGGCTGGACGGGAGGTTAGAGGTAAAAGGGAACTAAAGAAGGCGGAATCGCCCGCCCGCTGTCCCAACAATGAAATGATCCCCTCAAGCAAAATCGTTCCAGCAGCCCCATCGCAGGTCTCCAGGAGCACATTAATTACAGTCGTCGTGGCGCCGGTACCTGACAAAGATGGGGCGACGACGGCAGCAACTTGGTCTACAAGGCGTTTATGCAACGGCGTTGAAAAAGTTAACCAACCGAATTGGTCACCAATTCGCAAGCATCGGCATAGGCGCATTGCGTCTGTAACTGTTGTGGCTCGGTCTACAAATTTCTGTGCCTGTTCCAACCGAGGTGTATTGCTGACGGCGAGATCTTTGCCACTTGCGACCAATAGCTCCGGCCCCGCCTTGAACAATTGATCGATGAATATATCCATGAAACGCGAGTGAACCGTTGCTAAAAAGCTTTTAGCGGCAACTGTACGATAGAGTTGATGGAAGGCATCAAGTGCCTCCGGCCTTGCCAAATCCTCTACCGCCAACCGATCGAGCAGGCGCAGGGTCAACTTTTCAGTCAGAATAATCGGGTTATCGATACACCATTTACAGACTTCGATATCAGAGATACGATCACCACCGCTGACAGGAAAGTCCTTGAGAATGGAATAGGCAAGAAAAGCAGGGGCCAGATTGGTGGGCGCTGTATCTGTCGCTGAGTCTGTGACGAATACGCCAAAACCTGCTATTTTTGCGCCCGCCCCGTTGCTAAATGCCTGCGTGACGAAGGAGGCGAATGGTGTCGGCATGATTTGCGAAAAACGGCGCTTGACGAAATCGAAGACGGCGAATGTATGGTCCATCTCCAGTGGCGTGAAACCGAAATCGCAATCCACTGTTGTCCCGACCACCATAGCGTCAACTCGCGCAGGCTCTTTGGAATACGTTGTGAAAGTAAGCCGCCAAGCGAGTTCCGGCGGGAGCGCAAAGCTCACCGCGGCAATCCATTGGGCAACAGCTTCGTTGTCATCGACAATTATCAGTCTTCTGCCACCGTCCAAGGCCGCCAGGGCGGCGGACAACATCTGCTCAAAATAGACGAGCCGGTTGTTTTGGTTCAAGAAAGCGACAATCCCGTCGAAGTCGATCGTCCCAGTGAGATCGATATTTGCAAGCAATGGAAGGTCTGTTGTTGTACTCTCTTGGGTGCTCCATATGGACGATCTCCACAATTCGATTGGGTAAAATTGCTCGTTCCGGGCAGCGCCATCGTCGACAATCAAGAAGTGCGTGAAGTAATTGCCGTTTCGCCTCCCGCTGTAATCGGCTCCGATATATTTGCTCTGTCCTATTGCATTACGGCTATCTGACAAACGAGCAAAGATCAAAGAGACCGGGAATTCCTCCAGTTGCTCCGGAGTCCAGTTCGTCGGAGCGGACAGGGGCGGAGAGTATCCGCCCAGTCTTTGGAGATGATCCATTACGTCAGAAGCTATTTGGGGTGTCGCGGCGTTGAACTGAAAGCCGGAACTGCCGAGGCCGCTCTGGCAGGACGTGTAGTACGTTTGCGGATAACCCATAGTCAGGTCGTCTCCTTACGCGTTCCGATGAATTTCAGATCTGAAAGCAGCCACAAAAATGGGTCTTCGACCCGGAAAGGCACAACCCCCATGGTGAGGCGATCGTCGGCCGACGGAGCGCTTCCCAGGGAGGAGAGACCGAAATAGCGATAGCGCTCGAACTGCACACGAAGAGTATTGTCGAGTGATCCTGCGCCCCACTCGCTTAAGTAGGAACGAATGCTCTCATGCAGTTGCGTGCCGTCTGTGTCGTCGTAATAACCCTGATGATTTGGCGTTCGATGTATCGGTGAGTTAAGTTCCACTAAAGCGCGGACGGCATCGATCTTGGAAAAAGCGACGGCTACGGGAGTTGGGATTTTCTTGTTGGATGAAATGTTTCCTGACTGCCTCAGGATTCTGATTGCACGATCTATGATATCTGCTGGGTCGGTAGCTTGCTGGGGCAGATTGAGACTGGCGCCCACTTTTTCTCGCACAACGGAGAACTGCAGCGGGTCCAGCAGAAAGATAATCCCGTCTGCATTTGCCAGATAGCGGGCTTGCACGGATGTAATATCCTGCGAGTCCAAATCCTCTCCGGCAGTGTCGAACAATGACAGGGAGATTGCCTTAACATTTCCCCTGATGTTTTTACGATCTATACTGAACCGATAATTTAGCGGATATCGGACCTTGATATTTGACTGAGACGAGTCGGTCGTTGGGACTACTACTCCCTCTCGAAAGAGTAGACGCTCGAAGTCATCCCGATAGCGGTGGGTCGTACGATCGTCCAGCGCATTGAGCGCGGCGGTGAAGTCCCGGCCCACGTCGTTTTTGAGGCGGCGTATCAATACACCGATATAGTTGCTCTTTCCTGTGTATTTTGCGCCGATAAGGGCGATAGTATAGGAGGATATCGCACCGAATTCCGATGGGAGCTCATTGTGGCAGGAAGGGCAGACACGCTTGGACGTTTCAAAACCACATGTACATTTCGCTTTCGTCAGGAGCAAAGGCAGTAGACGTTTTTGGGGCGAGAAGACTCTTTGAAGTTTATCGGAAGTCTTCTTGCCTTCATAGCTGGCGAGCGCGTCATCCGACTCAAGAGTGCATTTTGCGATATTCGGATTCATACACCGAAATGCGATGGCTGTTGAGGGAAATCGCGTAAAGCAATAGGGGCACAATAGGCTTGACATAATCCTTATCCAATCTTTAACTGGCGGGGTTCAGGATCGGACAAATGAAAACCCTGACTTAATTCCGGATTTACAAAGAACAGCCGGAGGTATCCGCGCAGCGCAGTCGCGTCAAAGGTATGCATGGAGTTGGGTGATGCCCCAGTCAAACGCAGAACCTCGACTCCTTGATCCATTGCGGTCGGCTGGATGCCGTCCCGGCGGCAGATTAGCGCCAGATCCGGCAGGACGCGAACTGAAGTATCGCATTCCAGTGAAAGCTTGTATTTTTTTCCCCACGGAGCCGCTTTTTTGATGCCATAGTTCAGCGTTTCCTTCCTTCCTGCAAAAATCTTTGCGCGGCATCCTGGTGAAAGTCCGGCACCGTAGCCAATCTGGCCGGAGGCTTCCAAAATGCCGGTAAACACTGCGAAGTAATATGTCTGATGTCCCGGGTTCGGCAAACGAAAACCACCAAAAGAGTCATACTGGCTGCGCGTCAAATCTTGATTCTTCGACAAAGGATCGTCGGGAGAAACTGGATATGTATCGAATCGCCAGGAAACAAGGGCTAGATCACACTTCTCCGGCCATCGCCACTGCAGCTGTAAATAGCCCATGAGGTTACTGGCGCTCAATGCCGAAACTTCAGGGACATCAAGGAAACGGATTGCATTTCCGACAGCTGCCCACTCCTCCGCTACGGTTACGGGAACGAAATGGCGTACTGAATGATGGAGCCGTGGAAACGAAGCGGAGGAGGCTCCGCTTATCGGCGCAGGAGCCGGCCATGATGCCAGTTCCGCGGTTGCCATCAGGAGTTGCCCGGTCGTCTGAGGCGCGGAAGCCAGGGCGTAAATCAGGACGGTTCCGTGTGGTGGCGGCGGCCATGAAAGTGTGATTTCGGTCGACGTCACGTTCAACGAAAGGCCGATCAACGGTTCGGGCGGCAGATCCGGCCTAACCTTACGCACCAGCCCCGAAGTGGTCGTGTTTCCACTCTGAGGCACATGGTATATCACGGCGACGTGATAAAAGTGATCCACCTCGTTAATGATGTGATTGTCCTCAAAACCAGTCGCGGACGCGGTAACATTGGTTCCGTCGCCGACTCGTTCTGGAGCGCGCTCTAGACGTTTTGTTACGATGACTTTCGCATTGGATGGAAGTGGTTTCCACGAGCCTCGCACATTCCCTTCACCGCTTGTGATGCTGAGAGAAGATGCTTCGAAGGCGGTGAGGATTGCCCCGCTGGAGACCGGTGATGAAATCGCGCCATAGCGTTCGGTAAATACCGAATAGTACACTAACTCACCTGCGCTGATTTGTGTATCCTCAGCATAAAGCTGAGAGCTTCGCAGTACTGTTACGCCGTCCTGCAATGATTGAGGTGCTCTGTCGCTTCGTCGGACGACAACGTACTCGATTTGGCCGCTTGCTGCGCTGGCTTGCCATCGAAGGTTTACGGAATTCGCATGTACGGTAGCCTTTATCCCGGCTGGCGGCTCCGGTGGGCACTGCATCAATCCTTGCTCGGCTTCGTGGCAATCTACAGCCAGCAGGCGTGCGTTTTCGAACGCCGACACGGCTTCGGGGTACTTTTTTCGAGATAGGTTCCCGCGGGCTTCGTGAAGCAGTTGATTGATTTGGACGAAAACCACCTCTTGGTCGCGCGTTAGTTCGGCGCAGGTTCTTCCATCTTGAAAAGGTTCATTTCCTTGGCGGGTCAGCTCGGTCAACAATTCGCGAGCATGATAGAGACGTCGTGCGCTACGAGCCTCGCAGAACTTCCGATAATGCGCTTCCCGTTCCTGCCGTAACTGTTCAAGCCGCTTTCGGCATCCAGCAACACGGCCGCCGGTCCAAATGAGCTCCGCCTGCCGAAGAGCCTCAACAGAGGCCGAAATATCTGCTGCTTTGAAGGCGCGATCAAAGGCGCCGACGAAAAAATCGATTTGCGCTCTATTGTTCAGCGGAAAGCGGCATTGAAGGCAGCTTGGCGCATTCACAGGGGCTTGCGCTGAGCAATCGGGACAACTTATCCACAGCGCCTGCGAACAATTGGGACAATTTTTCGGCGCTTTCTGCGCTTGGATAATAAAGCGGCATGCCGGACATATTTCCACGTGAACAGGCTGTGTAGAATCGGTGACTTGGACACGAGCGCCAAGCTTGTGCGCAAACCACAAAATAGCCTTCTTGGCCGTGTCCTGCGGTAAATGGAGTTCGAGTGCCTGTCTAAGAAGTTCGGTGTACTGAACCGGATTGATTATATTTGTAGCGCCTGCGGCTCGTCGAACCTGTACTTCGAGCGACTCTGCGATGCCATACAGACGGGCATACTCGTAGCGGGCTGGATCGCTTTGTAAATGCGTTGCACTAATGCCGAGTAGGGCGTTCATTGCCGCCTTTGGCGGACCGGCTGCCATCTTAGCTGCTGCTTCACTTGCTGCGTCGATTGCAAGTTTCCAGGCTTCCGTCTGCGCTCCCACGGAGATGTTCAGAAGAGTATACAGATCGGGCTTCTGGAGAACAGCGAGATTCTTTCGAATTTCGTTTCGGATATTCGCTGACAGTCCTTCTTCCAGGGGAGCGACCTCCGGCCCCATCTTCACTGGAATATTCTTGACTCTGCCCTGAATATCGCTTTCTGTGCAACCCTTAGCAGTAAACTCCTTTATCAATTCCGCAAGCGCAGCCGGCGTCAGATAGCCGTCTGCCGCAAATAGGCGAATTGCCGAATCTAGATCGGTGAAGCGTGACTGTTCTTCCTTTTTGCGTACTTCAACAATAACTTCGCGAATTTGTTTCCGGATTTCAGGGTCCAACAATTGCTGGGGGGCGATTTTGTCGCCGTGAAGCATCCGGAACATTTGGCCGTCGCGCGTGTGCTGGAATTTTTTTGCCCAATACTGCTTAACGGTTTCGACAGTTGCTCGGATCTCTGTATCATTTTCGATCGATATATCGAGGCCATACCGAAAGAAAGGGTCGGCCAGCTTGCCGCCTTCCCTATGAAACATCTCGCGGATTCGCGGTAGGAAGTCCCTCTCATATACTTTTTCGTCGAAGCCAGACATCGCGCTTCCTTATTTGGAATGACTTACCGGTTAGGAGACCTGTTTCTGTAGGAGCAGCCCCTTTTTGGCCTTTATCTCCTCTTTCGTCATTACGCCTTCCAGTCGCGCTTCCAGACGCAGGCTTTTGCCCGAACTTGGCTCTATTGCAGAGACTGTCAAGCGGCCGTCCGCTTCGAGCTGGAAGGAAATGTCTATTGGTGAACCTGCAGGAAGGCCGGGTGGCAGATCTGCGATCTCGCCCTGCGTTACCAACTTGTTGTCTGCGACATCGGGAGATTCTGTTTGGCCGGCCTGTTCCATAATTTGGATATCAACGATGCGCTGATTCGCAGTCAGTGTTCCAAATTGCTGTGTCACGTTTTGTGGCACTCGGGTATTATTGTGGATCAGAAAAACGACTGTTTGCTTCTCTGATGCATCCTCTGTGACGACGCCGAAGCTCTTGGAGCAGACATCTGAGAATTCTGTTGTCGCCAGGTCCTTAAATTTCGCTCCGCCGATAAGGAACTGACTCTTTTGTGCTGCCTGCTCCGCGGCTTTGCGCAGTGTCGATTCATCGGCCTGAGTAACGTCGCTGCTGCCGGTCATCTCCTTGAGGGACTCTTGCAGAAGTTCGCCCGCCACGATTTTGGCGCCGACTAGCGCGGCGCCTTTGGCTACCGCGAGATTTGGCTCGAACAGTTCCGTAGGGATGGTGAAATCCGCCTTAAGACGCTTGCTCACCTGCGGCATTAGGCTCGAACCGCCTACGAGGAGGAGGCGGTTGATCGACGAATACCCCTTTTTTGCTCCCTCTTCGATTACGGTTCGCGTAAGGGTGATAGTCGATTCCAGGAGAGATGAAGTGAGAGCTTCATAGTCGTCACGGGTGATTTCAACCTTTGCTCTCGCAAAATTGTAATCGATCGATGTTTGCACCTTCTCTTTTGTCGTCAGGCTTCGTTTGATTTCTTCTGCGTCGAGGACTAGGCGCTGGAGTGTTTCGTCGTCATCGCGAGGATCACCCTTGTCCGCGTGTTCGGACATGAATTGTTCGGCGAGATAATTGACCAGCAGATCGTCCCAATCCTTGCCCCCTAAGTTGTGGTTACCATCGGTGTAGACGACTTGAACGTTGCCGTCTTTCACGTCGATCAACGTGACATCGAATGTTCCTCCCCCTAGATCATAAACCAGTACAACCTGATCGTTGCCCTTTTCAACTCCATAGAAGAAGGCGGCGGCGGTCGGCTCGTTAATGACTCTATGTACAACTAGGCCAGCGAGTTCTCCGGCCGCCTTAGTCGCCTCGCGATGATTGATGCCGAAATAGGCGGGGCAGGTAATCACGACATCGGTAATGGGCTCGCCACCACGCAGGTCTGAAGCATCCTGAACGAGTTTCCGAAGGATGAACGAAGAAATTTCTTCGGGTTTGTATGATTTCCCATCAATATCGAGAGTGAATTCCGGATTCCCCATCTCACGCTTGATCATCGAAATGGTACGGTCGGGATACATTTTTGAGGAATTCTTGGCCGTTTTACCGACAGGAATGTTGTCGCTGCTCTCAAAATACACGACTGATGGTGTTGTAGAATCACCCTCGGCGTTGTTAAGGACTTCCGGCTTGCCATAGTCGTTGACGACTGCAATGCATGAGTATGTCGTTCCGAGATCGATACCGTAAATACGCTTGTCTGACATCACTCTTCTTCCCCTCCTGTGTCTGAATGTATGGTCTCTCTCATTGGCAGAGGAACATATTGCAGGACGCAAACATCCGCAGGGCGTACCAGCCTCATGTCCGTTTGGAAACCCGGGCGGACTATGTTGTGAACACGCCTATTCATTTCAGGATCGCTCGTCGGCATGGTTTCCACAGCCCGGTGGCGTTTGCCGTCGAATGGCGCTCCCTGTTCAATATCGATCATATTTACGCCGTAGCGGTACAGAAAGTCCAACACGGTTTCCGCATAGAAGCGCCATTCATGCCCAGGGTCTCTTGCCTGAATCGAGCCTTGACTGGAATCTTGAGCCGAATAGGTTCGCGCCGACTTGCTCAAATCGTCGTATAGACGTATTAGATCACGGTAGATAGGAGCGAGCGCCTGGGTTAGCTCTCCCTGCTTCAGTCGCTGGTTCTCTTCATGGAGACGGTCTATAATATTTGCGCGTTGTTCTGATAAGCGCTCATGTTCCGCCAACTGATCCTCAATGTGGCCTAACCGTTCCAGGACGAGAGGGGCTTCGGAATTTTGCTGCGGATCAGAGTGAGAGTGCAGATCAGGACTCTCAAGTACATCTTCCTGATTACCCTGCTGGGTAGACAGAGAAGACGATAAATCGATTTCTTCAATATTCATAGGATTTAAAAGCTAGATCTGGTAGATTAGAAGTGAGCTCTTCTGTTATCTCAACATCTAAACGATTATATTCTTGAGCTTGACAATGTACTTGCTTAAGATTATACAATAAATCATGCTGTTAAGCATTCACTTGATTTCTTATATTCAGAATAATAATTAAGTTTTAACACACTAAATAAATGCGTACTGTAGATTGATCCTTCAAACAGGTTATGTATTCTTATCGATCATATCTCAGTAAGTTTCAGTCCTTAATGGCGAATTCCCTTTGTGTCTTGCGTAGAAGTGTGAAACGGCCCTTTCGCCTGGAACAAGGCATGTTTTTGTCCTTACTGTTTGTATACGGCGAGGGAATCTCGAAAGTCGATATCAGAGGGGAGGGCATCGGCAGAACCACTGCCCAAGTCTTCGAGCAGACGAGAAAAGCATGGACGGCGTCTGATCATGGGAGCCGATTTGGGATAGAATTTAAGACGACTGCGCAAAGGGCAGTAAGTTTTGCTACCTGCTTCAACTTTGTGCGCTACTGCCATTCTGTTTGCGCTGATAATACCTCGTTGACAAACCGTAAAGTGGGGTCTATACTTCCAGACAACCTGGCGCAGTGCATGCGTCACCTAATGGACAGCTAAATGGACCCTTTGCAACCTGCGGAAGCCACTTCTGAGATCACGATACCGAGCGAATTTGAGCAGACCTGTTCATTATTTGAGCCGGAACTTGCCGGCATGTCTACTGCGGCAGATATCGGCGCTTATGTTAAAGAATGGCATGGGCAGATCAACAGTTCGGATCGGATCAAGAACGACGGCGGAGTGGACTTGTTGGCTTACAACACCGCTCTGGTCGATGCGGCCCTGCGGCGTATCTTTGGTCTGGCTATTGAGCGTTCGGAGTCCCAGAGGTCCCAGCCGGTTTCCGGCGATCCTGAGATCGTGATCATTGCTACGGGGGGATACGGACGGCGGGAATTGTCTCCATTCTCCGACATTGATGTTACGTTTGTGCCTTCGCGCGAGGATGACGACTACCTGAACGCCATCATCAAGGACATGTTCCAAACAATGATGGACGCGTTTCTGTATGGCGCGAATCTTAAGGTAGGTTACTCATACCGGCTCATCGGCGACCTGAATCAGCTGGACCATCAAACGCAGACGACTCTCCTTGATGCTCGCTATTTGTGCGGCGACGAGTCTCTCTTTCGAGATTTCCGCGCTGCCTTCCGTTCTCACCTCCTGACTGCGCACTTCATTTTCGAAAAGTGGGCTGAGCGCAAAGCGGTTGTCAATAAGCAATGCGGCGATATCGTCTATACAGTCGAGCCGAACGTAAAAGAGGGCGCCGGTGGACTGAGGGATATCCAGACAGCGGAGTGGATCGCGGAGGTCAGGTTCAAAGTCAGGCTGCCGCGCGCATGGGCGGCTTTGACCGAAGACGGGGCAATCACAGCCATTGAAGCGGAAGCTGTTGCTGAAGCGCGCGATTTCCTGCACCGCGTTCGCAATGCCGTTCATGTTGTCTCACGGGAAGCGCGGGACATTCTAACTGCAGAGAAGCAGGAAGCCGTGGCGGCTTTGCTGGCATATCCCGGCACCGACGACGTTCCTGCCGTTGAGACATTCATGCGTGAGTTCTACCAGCGCTGCGCGATGGCGCGCCGTATCTCCCGCAAGGCTGTGAAGCATTGTCTGAACAGCGAAATCCCGATGGGACTGGGGCTTGTGTCGCGCGGCCGCACGCTATTTATTTCCGATCCCATCACGGCTGATCAGGACTCTGTCTTTCCCTTGCATGCTGCCGAATTGTCTCAGGTGTATGGCCTGAAGATCTCCCCGGCGCTTGATGCTGACATCTCAAGCTTTCTGGAGCGTCATCCGGCGCCCACTGACGGCGTGGTGGCCGGACGTGTGTTTTCACGTCTCCTGGCGACGGGACGCCGTGTTGCCGATACGCTGGACTGGCTTGAGGATAATGGGTGCCTCGCGTGGCTTATCCCCGAGTTTCGCGGTCTGGTTGACCTTATCCCCTATGACGCTGCCCATGACTATACCGTGGGTTACCATTCTCTGTTGGTTGTACGGAAGCTGGAGAATCTCAAGACGGAGACTGATCCGAAGCTTGGAGACTATCGCCGTGTTGCGGACGATATCACGATGCCGGAGGTTCTCTACCTTGCAGGCCTAATTCATGATGTGGGCAAGCAGTACCCGGAATCCGGTCACGCGGAACTTGGGGCTCGTGTCGCCGTGGACATTGCCGACAGACTTGGCTGGGAGATCGAGCGCAAAGAGAAGCTGATTTTTCTTGTGCGCCACCACCTTTTGATGGCGGAGACGAGCCGGCTGCGCGATCTGTCATTGGAAGAGACGATCCGTGAATTTATTCGTCACGTGCCTGACCTTGAATCGCTCAATATGCTGTATCTGCTGACCTATGCCGACACGAATTCAGTCGGCGACGGCGTATGGACGGAGGTTAAGGGCAAGTTCCTGACGGAACTGTATTATCGTTCTGAGGCGATCCTCTCCGATGGCGAATCTGACCGCGAGGCGCCTTCTGCGCCGAACCTTCAGCGGCAGCGCGAACGTATTCGAAAGCAGCTGGCGCTGCGAAATCTGCCGATCGATATCATACACGAACATACGCGCAACCTTCCGGCTCAGTACCTGCTCAATACGCCTCTTGAGGAGATGTATCTGCACATCGCCATGATCGGCCGCCTGCGGGAAACCTTCCAGCCGATCGTCGATTTCCGGCATGAATACGGTTCCGAATATACCGAGATGACGATCTGCGCCTATGACGATCCTACTCCGGGATTGTTGGCGAAGATCTCAGGCGTGCTCTATGCCCACGATCTCAACCTCCATACGGCCCAGGTGTTTACGCGCGACGCCAGTGTCCGGATCGCCATCGATACCCTGTGGACGGATTTCCGGGGCCGGCCGCTGTCGCCCTCTAAGAGAGCCGATGTCCAGCAAAGTCTGCGTGATGTGCTTACGAATAAAGTAGAACTGGCGGATTTGCTGGCCCAGAAGCGTAAGGTCATCAAGGATCAGACGATTTACTCGGCGCGCATCGACGATCAGGCATCGGAGAGATTTAGCCTGCTGGAAGTATCCGCGCCGGATGATAAAGGTGTTGTCTACAGACTGGCCAGCACAATTTCCAAATTGGGCTGGAACATTCACGCTGCGCGCCTCTCCGTTTGGGGAAGCCGGGCTCGTGATGCTTTCTATATTACCGGACCGGAAGGCCGCAAGGTGCCGGCTGCTGACGTGGAGCGGCTTGTCGCCAAATTGCCCACGGCAACGTTTGCCCGTAAGAAGCTGGTGTCGTCAAGCAGGGTATAAATAACCACTATGAGACTTATTTCACTGCAATATGAGCCAATCGTTCGCGCGGCGCTGATCGAGGATGTCGGCGCCGGCGATATCACCACGGAATCCTGCATTCCCGCCGATGCCAGGTCCACCGCCGTTATGCTGGCCAAGAGCCCGGGGGTGATCGCAGGTCTGGCGCTTGCGGAGTGCGCCTTCCATCTGCTTGATCCGGACGCGACATGGGAGCCGCTTGTCGAGGACGGCCATCGGGTCGGGGAGGGCCGCGTGCCGATCGCCCGTATCTCAGGCCAGTCGCGTGCGTTGCTCACGGCAGAGCGAGTAGCATTGAATTTCATGCAGCGCATCTCTGGTGTCGCAACCATCACGGCCCGCCTTGTCTCGCTTGTCGAGGGAACGTCGGCCGTGATCGTTGATACGCGCAAAACCACTCCTGGTCTGCGCATCCTGGAAAAGTATGGCGTCAGGGTAGGGGGCGGCAGGAATCACCGGATCGGCCTCTACGATTCCGTATTGATAAAGGACAATCACATCAAGGCCTGCGGCAGCATCGGGCTCGCCATTGCGACCGCGCGGCAAAATATCGGGCATACCGTCAAGATCGAGGTGGAGGTGTCAACGCTGGAGCAAGTCGCACAGGCCGTCGAAGCGCAAGCCGACATCATCCTGCTCGATCACATGGATTACGACCAGTTGCGGGCATCGGTGGCGCTTGTAAATGGGAGGGCGGTCACGGAGGCGTCGGACCGCATCAACGAGCGCACCGTTCGCCTTGTGGCCGAGACGGGCGTCGATGTGATCAGTGTTGGAGCCTTGACACACTCCGCGCCAGCCATGGATATCTCACTGGATTTCAATGACTGACAAACCTGAAGCTCTAGAATATACGTCACCCGCGCCCAATTGGCGTCACTATGCCGTATGCGGCTCCACGAACGATATTGCGCGTGAGTGGGCGCAGGATCCCGAAGATCCGGCTCCGGACGGAGCTGTGGTTACGGCCGACTACCAGACGCGTGGGCGTGGCCGCCGTGGCCGCACATGGAGCGCAGAGCCTGGTGAAAACCTGTTGATGACAATTGTCTGCCGCACAGGGTCCGTCGAGTGGCTGTGGGCCGCTGCTGCGGTTGCAGCGGCATCCGTTGTAGCGGGCTGCGGATTGAACCCGAGGATCAAGTGGCCGAACGATATTTTAATCGGCGCGGGTAAAGCCGGCGGCATTCTCGTTGAATCCGTGCTGGCGGTCAACGGCGGCGAGGCGCTCGGCATAATCGGGGTTGGCCTCAATATCAATCAGACGCAGTTCGATGTGGATCCTTCAGCGCCTTACCCTCCCATATCGCTTATGACTGAGAAGGGTATTCGATTCGATGTCCGTGAGATCGCAGATGGGTTGGATCTTGAACTGCGAAACAGTCGCGCATTGCTGCGTGATCTGGGATCCGCGGCACTGGTTGCTGCACTTCGCGACCGGCTTGCGGTGGGCGCTTGGGTGCAGCGTGGGAGCGAATCGGCGCGCCTCCAGAACATAGAAGATTCGGGTGCAGCCGTAGTAAGTCTCGAAGACGGAACTTTCGCGGTGTGGCGCACGGTAGACGGAGGTGGGATGTCAAGTGCTGCCCTCAATGCGAGAGAAAACCCATAATGTTGTCGATAAAGTGTATAATAACCTTCAGTGTCGCCAAAACCCAAGGCGGTCGTGTGGCGCGGATGCCCATTAGCTCAATGCAAGGATTGTCGAAAGTATGAGGTCGCGCTGGTTAAGCACGTTTACGGTAATCGGCGTGCTGCTCATTGGACTTGGAATTGCTGCGCTCGTCGTGAGGCATTCCGGACATCGGTTTGTGTTTGATCCCGGTCAGGTTGAAACTGGCCGAGAGCCATTTTATTACATCATTGTCGGTGTATTAATGGTGGTAAATGGGATCATGACACCGCTGCCTGACGTCGACGCCGATAATGACGACGGCGACAGCCGCGATCAGAGCGAGAAGGTGACATCTTCAGGTTCTCGCATGGATGTACGTGGTGACGGCCGCACAAAGGCTGTCTCAAAGGTATCGGATCAGCCGGCCAACGATTAGTCGTGCCGTTGTTGACTTCGACGAACTTCCCCGAGGCGCGTTGCGTCCTGGGGATGTTTTCATGATAACACTTGTGCTCGGGCGTGCAGAACGGTTTAATGTCCGGGCAAAATCTCAAATTGTAGGAAACGTATGGCAACTGAAGTGACTCGCTGCAGCGAATGTGGCACTGTGTTCAAGGGCGTACCGCATTGGCTGACAACCGCTAAGGTAACCTTCACCTGTACTTCGTGTCCTAAGAAGGGCACAAGAAATCTGGCTCGATATGAGCCGCCTGTCGAAATAAGGTCATCATCGGTCGATCTTGACGGCGACCCGGATGCCGATGGAGATGTGGTGGATATTGAGGACCTCGACGATGCCGAGATCGATCTCGGTGATGAGGATCTAGAAGTGGACCCGCACGATCTTTAGGCCGCCCGCGGTATAGCTTCTTTCGTCGGCGCTTTTCTCTCTCAATGCGCCTTCATAAATGAAGCCGTTATATTTGAGTAAGGCCTTAGAAACGTCTGCGCAGGAAAGCCCGTCGAAAATTCGGCGGGCTTTTTCTATTCCATCATGTCAGGATTTGCGGGGTATTCAGCGCTTACAATACGCCATATATGGTCGGGGATAACCAGAAGGCGGCTTGATTCTTCCTTCTTCCACTGCAAGGTGATGTTGCCGGTGTAAACGGACGCGCCGCCGCGTGAAACGGTAATGTTGGTAACGGATGTGGCAGTCTCGCCTGTAATTGTAACGGTGGTATCGCGCGTCTGCACCTGGACAGGCTCATCGCTTTTGAAGAGATGGCGGCTCAGAAGGAAAGACAGTTGTTCGGGATTGGACATAAGCGCATCGTGGTAATGCTCAGATACCAGGCGCATCACCCCCGATGTGCTCTTGTGCTCGCCGGCCTCTCTAAGGGCTTCGACCTGATTGCGGATCTGCTGGTCGTCGGGCACAGCCGGAGCCTGCACTAAGATAAAGGCGGCGACGCCAAGCGCCAGAACGATTGCAACGGTCAAGAGGCGCTTGGAGGAAGGCTGCATTGTTGGACTCCTACTTAGTAAGGATTTTAATCGCCAGGGCAGCGAGGGATTCAAGTACCGTTTCTATATTTTAGTCTCTTTGTTTAACCGAGCGCGATCGTAACGGGCTGCGGCGGCTGCGGGAGCAGGCCTTCCTGGCGCGCTTTTTGGCCGAAGAGTGTCAGTGCCTGCACATGTTCCTCGTCAAGGTTGTAATCCATGACGTGCATGAGGTAGTGCCGGACCAGTCGTTCGGAGCAGCCTATTCGGTGGGCTTCTTCAGGCACGATCTCCTCGATTTGCGTCACTCCCCAATCGCGCGCTCTTTGCAGGGCCGCCGTCAGTTGCGGTGTAACACCTTCTGGTGTGCCCATCCATACTGCATAAACGAACGGCAGACGAGTTAGTTTCTTCCAGGCGCTTCCAAGGTCCAGAGTAATCAATTCGTCGGACTTTGCCATCATTCCCTTATCGCCGATTAGAAGAGCGGCGTCGGCGATTTCCAGCATTGCGGACAGGTCGGGGGCATGGTTCAGGAAGGCAGGATGCGATTGATATTGCTCCGCGAGCAGAATCTTCAGGAGGGCTGCCGATGTCAGAGAGGATGTGTCCAGCGCGAGAGATTCAATCTGACGCCATGGAACGCGTGAGAATGCGCGTACGGAGAGAATTTCATCCTGTCCGGATATCGATACGCCGGGCGCGATAATATAGCCGGGTGTCCGGAAATATTCGAAGCTTGACACCAGAGCTGCGGCGATCTCTCCCGCTTCCAGCATACGCGCCAGTTCCGAGGGAACGGCATACACAACGTTGATGCCGGAATTGCGGCCTTCGTCGGTATGTGAAAACCAGCGAGTAAGGGGTTTTTCGTTGAGATAGGGAACGCTGCCGATCGTCATTGACATGTTATTACGACTTTCCGAACAAGGTTTGCTGGGCCGCCATGATATCCTGAGCGGCGTCCAGGCGGCATACGCCGTTGGGATCGCAGGGTGGGGGGAGGCGTAGGAGACGTGAAATAATGAGGCGGTGTTCGGCAATCCAGTTATAGACCGCCGGACCAATCCCGTAAAAGACCGGCCATTTCATGACACGGCCGAGCATGGACAGGGGGAGAACGGCCGAGAGTATCTCGCACCAGGCGAAGTACCCTATGCGCCATGAGCCGTCCGGCATCCTGGCAATCATCGATCGCAGCATCTGGCCAGCCAAGCGCTCCGGCAGCATGGCGCGGACAGCGGGATCGTGAACATTGCGAATGAGGATGGAGCGGGCGACGTCCATCTGCCGCAAGCGCAGCGCTCCGGCGACACACATCGGGCATTCTCCGTCAACGAATAATACGATGCGCTTCAATGCGCGTGGCCTCCAATGAGCACGTCGACAAGGGTAAATAGGAACAGGCCGACACTGATATAGCCGTTCAGCGTGAAAAACGCGAGGTTCAGCTTCGATAGATCGTTAGGCCGAACCAGGAACTGCTCGTATCCAATCAACAGTGCGGTCATTGCCGTTCCGATAAAATAAATTGTTCCCAAGTGCGCGGCGACACCGGCCATGACAAGCAGGCCCACCATTATCACATGCACAATGCGCGACACAAGCAGGGCTCGCGCATTGCCAAGCCATGCCGGCATGGAATACAGGCCGTTGGCCTTGTCGAATTCAGTGTCCTGTAGAGCATAAAGGATGTCGAAGCCGAAGAGCCAGCAGACAACGGCTCCGCCCAGCCAGAGAGCGGGGGCATCGATGCGGCCGTTGATGGCGATCCAGGCGCCGACGGGAGCGCATGCAAGCCCCAGCCCCAACGCCATATGCGAGAATGGTGTGAACCGCTTTGTGTAGGAGTAGCCGAAGACGAGCAGGATGGCCACGGGCGAGAGGGCCAGCGCCAGAGGGTTGAGCATTGCCGCGGCAAACACAAGCAGAGCAGCCGCTACAATAGTGAAAATCGTCACCTGCGGAACGGTGAGAGCGCCGGCCGGAATAGCCCTGGTGGCAGTTCGCGGGTTAAGCGCATCGTATCGCCGGTCCACAATGCGATTGAAAGCCATCGCGGAGGATCTTGCGCCGACCATGGCGAGAATGATCCAGACGATCTTGCTCCAAAAGACGTCCCACTGACCGCGTCCGGCAATGACGGCGGCCATGAGGGCGAACGGCATCATGAACACGGTATGTTCAAATTTGATCATCTCAAGGATGATGCGCGTTTGCCGCCAGCCGCGCCTGATCAGTCCGGGGTGAGCTCCATCAACGGTACTCATGGCGATACTCCTGTTATCGCGATTCTACCCCGGCGCAGCCGACTTTGCAACTTTTTTCACAATGTCTTGTGAGACTTCAGCCGCATCCGGACGCCTCAGGTTATTTCCGAATGCGGCAATAATTGCAATCGTAGCTAACAGACAATCAGAGCAATCTGTCTGCGATCTGTTGCTTGATCAGATAAACTTCTTCTTCGGTAAGTGGGTCGCTCACCTCGATAAATCGCTGTTTCAGCCTTGAGTGGATCCAGTCGGCGGTTACGCGATCATAAGTGCCGAGATCATAGAGCCGGAAGTCCTGTTCAGGCTCCCATTCCTGATATCCGGGCGTGGAGGTAAATGGTTGTTCTTCAAGGATGACGTCCGTACCATAGTCTGAGTCATGGGTCATGACGCCTTTGTATGTCGCAGTTGACATTGACTGATCCTCCTCATGTTACTTCCCGTGCGAGAATATTTTAGTACACTCCGCACGATTTGTCAACTATGTGATTAAAGTGTGTTTTCCTGCCAACGACAGCATTTAATTATGATATGTGCAAATCCGTTTTGATAGATATTTGTGGTTTAGCAAAAGCCTTTTGAAGGGAACATACGCCAATATGTAGCCGCTTTCATCCGCAATTCTGCGGATCGGGATACAAATCACGGAGGATATACACCCATGGTTTCGCAACGATGCACTCGTTTTACAACGGCCCTTTCGGCTCTCGCCTTACTGGGCACCATCACGCTCAGCACACCTTCATCGGTACAGGCTTATACGCGTCACCGCAACTGGGCTCAGCGCCATCCAACTGCGACCGGCATCGGCGCAGCATGGGCGACACATCATGCGCTGAAGGTATCCGCAGCGAATAAGAAGCGCAACCACCGCCGTCTGAACTGGGCAGAGCGTCATCCAACCCTGAGCGGCATCGGTGTGGGCATGGGCACGCATCATGTGATCAAGCGATCGACGCGCTAATCGGCATTCGTTAACAAGACAAGGGCTCCATCGATATTCCCGCCGGGAATATCGATGGGGCCCTTGTCTTGTGTAAGCTACCTCTCTGTTTCCAGATTCTATGGGGCGCATATCCGGACAATATGCGTACGAGCGTGCGACAACTCGGCGTTTTCGGCAGGACACGGGGCGATGTGTCGCTAATCCTAAGGTAAACCAGCCGAACCAGGAGCCGCCCGATTTGGAATCCGACCGTTATACCACCGCCATACGTCTCTTTGACGAGGCGAATTCCGCCGACCCGAACCTGGAGATCATCGACGGACTCCCGCAGCCTAAAGAGTTGATTTACGGGCGCAGGATGAGCGTCTGCCTGGATTCTTTTGCGCCGGATGCTCCGGAGGCGGTTAGACTTGCTGCGCGATGCCAGCACATTCGCCGGTGGGAGATCCCGCGAGACACTTACCCGCGTGACCGCTCGGGCTATCTAAGATGGCGCACAAACCTGCGCAAGTTTCATGCCGAAGTTGCCGGCGAGATACTGAAAGCGGCAGGCTATGACGATGATCTCATCGGGCAAGCGCAATCGCTCCTTCGCAAGGAAAACCTCAAGACGAACCCGGATACTCAGACACTGGAAGATGTGATCTGTCTTGTCTTCCTTCAATATTACTTCGACGATTTTGTGGGCCAGCATGAGCATGAGCCGGAAAAGATCGTCGATATCGTCCGCAAGACCTGGGTGAAGATGTCCGATGCCGGTCATGATGCGGCCCTCAAGCTTGTCTTCACCGATCGTTCCAAGGCTCTGGTCTTGGAAGCCCTTTCATAGCAAGGCAGCTCGCGGCATTTATCGCTTCTTTCGGGAGAGGATTGCCTTCTCAAATGCGCCCTCTTTTGCGAAGCGTTTATTGCTGAATGAGTCCTAAGTATTTCGGGAGTCATATTTGTCGAATAGAAGTTATCTCCTGCCGGCGCTTATTCTTGCGCCGGCCATACTTTCCGGCTGCTCTCACCATGTCCGATCGGACGGCGCGGCAGGAAATATATTGCGGTTTGCCATTCCCAGCCGTCCGACCACATTCGATCCTGCTATGGTGCAGGACAGCGCCACAATCGATCTGCTTCAAAATGCTTTCGACTGTCTCGTCCAATACAATACGAAGAACCAGTTGTCGCCGGGGCTTGCTCAGAGCTGGGATATCTCAAAGGACGGTCTTACGTACACTTTTCACATGCGACCCGGAGTGAAATTTCAGGACGGCAATGTCGTTACTGCCCAGGATGTATATTATTCGCTGCGCCGCGCTCTGGATCCAGGACTTGCTTCGCCCGTAGCGATGGACTACCTGGGCAATATCGTAGGCGCGAAGGCTGTTCGCGGGGGCGGGGCCAAGGATCTTACGGGGGTTAAAGTTATCGATCCGAGCACCGTTTCGATTTCGATCGTCCGGCCGGGAGCGTACTGGATCGAGACGCTGACATCGCCAAACGCCGCAATCGTGTCCAAAGCGGAGGCGGCTCCAGACAAGGAGATGACCGATGCCGATATGGCCCGGGGAGCCGGCAGCGGGCCGTTTCGCCTGAAGTCTTACAACGTTGGCCAGGATGCGCAATTTGTCGCCAACCCCGATTATTATCAGGGAGCGCCCAAAGTTGCAGGTTTAAGCCGTCCCATCGTGACTGATGCCAATACGCGCCATGCGATGTATCAGCAGGGGAGTCTGGATATTGTGGATGTCAAGCGTGGAGACCTCGATGCGGATCTCAAGGACCCGGACCTGAAGAACAATGTCCACTTCTATCCAAGGGCGACGACTTTCTACATCGCCCTTAACCAGAAGGCTGTGCCGGCCTTCAAGGACGTCCGTGTGCGTCAGGCTCTGGCCCTGGCCATTGATAAGCAGCAAATCCGGCATGTCGTGCTCGCGGATCGCATGGAAGTGGCTGAGGATATGCTGCCGGCAGGGATCGATGGTTTCGACCCGGGATTCAAAGGTTTGCCCTACGATCCGAAGCGGGCAAAGGCACTTCTCGCTGCTGCCGGTTATCCGGACGGCAAAGGATTCCCGACGATCCCGGTCACATACCGTGAAGGCGACCCGGATATCGAGAAGACAGTTGACGAGATCCGGCAGATGTGGGATACGAACCTGGGTGTCCATATTGAGCCGAAGCGGATGGAATATGGCGTAATGCTTACGCTGCGCAACAAGGACGGCCTGGAGTGCTGGCATAGTAACTGGGCGGCGGACTACCTGGATCAGCAGAACTTCTACTCCACACTGTTCCGCACAGGCACAAGCTCAAATCACGTCGGTTATTCGAACGCCTCATATGACCAGTTGTGCGACGCCGCCGACGTCGAACAGGATCGCGCTAAGCGTAAAGCTCTCTACCGAAAGGCCGCCAGGATCATTGCCGATGAAGTGCCCATGATCCCCCTGTACTACTTCAAACGCGCCGAGCTCGTTAAGCCCGCAGTGAGCGGCCTTGACGACTGTTTGCTCGGCCATCTTCCGCTCAGGAATGTGACACTTCATCGATAAATTACCTGGAGATCTGAATCAATGCCCGATATATCGATAGAACTGCCTGATTTCGATGCGCTCTGGAACTACGGCGATCCTGCCGGAACCGAGAGCAAGTTTCAGGCGATCTTGTCTGACCTTTCCCCTGATACAAGTGTCCCGTATCGCATTGAGCTTATGACTCAAATTGCCAGGACACAGGGATTGCAGCGCCGTTTCGACGAAGCGCATGCGACCCTCGATTCGGCGAATGCCTTAATGATGCCGGACATGAAGCGGGCCCAGATCCGTTACCAGCTTGAGCGCGGGCGGGTTTTGAACTCGTCAGGTTCTCCGGAAGACGCAAAGATACACTTCATCAAGGCCTGGGAAGCCGCACAAGCCGCGCACGAGGATGCGCTTGCCGTGGATGCCGCGCATATGGTTGCGATTGTCGTGCCGACCGAGGATCAGACGGAGTGGAATGAAAAGGCGCTGAAGCTCGCCGAAAGCAGCCCCGATCCGCGCGCGAGGCGGTGGCGCGGATCCCTGTACAACAATATCGGCTGGACCTACCATGAGGAAGAACGCTTTGCGGAGGCGCTGGAGATATTTCAGAAAGCCCTTGAACTTCGTAAGGAGCAGGGTGGGGCAGAATCTATAAGGATCGCCGAGTGGAGCATCGGCCGCGCACTGCGATCGCTCGGACGTACCGACGAAGCCCTTGCGATCCAGAAGGCGCAGTTTGCCGCACTGGCTGAGGCCGGTCGCACCAGCCCTTATGTCCACGAAGAACTCGGGGAGTGCTTGCTGCAGCTTGGAAACGAAGAGGAAGCGACACCTTACCTTGCGCTCGCGTATGACGAGCTGGTACAGGATCCCTGGGTGGTTGAGAATGAGACGAAGCGGCTTGAGCGGTTGAAGGGGCTTATCGGCCGGGAGTGAGGATAGGCGACTGCCCCATCGAAGGAGACTCAGCCTATCTATTGTTGCCTGTGACCTTGCCGGGTTCGAGAAAATCGTACCCGGCTATTTCAATTTCTAGGTCATCCATCTTGAAAACATCTTCGTTCATCCTTGACATTTTAGCAATCGCTAAACTATAATGGGTTTAGATGAGCCGACGACTTGCGAACACGGATGTTTTCTTTGCGATTGCCGACCCGACGCGGCGGGGCATACTGGATATGCTCGGGGCGGGGGAACTGCCGGTGATGGCGCTGGCAGGGCAGTTCGATGTGACGATTTCGGCGATTTCGCAGCATATGCGGGTGCTGCGAGAGGTGGGGCTGGTGACCGTGCGGCAGGATGGCCGTGAGCGGTTGTACAGCCTTAATCCGGCGCAGCTGCAGCCTGTGGTGGATTGGCTTGCGCCGTACGAACGATTCTGGGGTGAGAAGCTTGATGCGCTCGGTGAGCACCTGGAGGAGATTGATGAAACGTAAGACGACTCTTTTGGACTCCGTTAGGGAGAAGCTGGAATTGAGCGTGGTCTATCCGCATGCGCCGGAGAAAGTCTGGCGGGCGCTGACTGATCCTCGCAGTCTGGAGAAGTGGATGCTGCCGAACGACTTCCGCGCCGAAGTTGGGCATCGCTTCCATTTCCAGGATCGGAACCGCCGGATTGCCTGTGAGGTGGTTGCCCTTGATGACCATCGCCGCATTGCTTACACCTGGCGCGATGGTTCCGATGAGCCGCTGAGCGTCGTTACCTGGACCCTGGAAGCTGTAGAAGCGGGCACACGTGTCAGTGTTGAGCATGCTTCGGTATCAGTGGCAAGCGCCGTTGGGGCAAAGATGTTCTGGAGCGGACGCTTTAGTGGACTGAGCGGAATGCTGAGGCTAACGCCGCGAGTGCGGCAGACGAAGATGGATAGAGACAATGGCGTTCCCACGTTAAGACCCCTCCTTGCGTCCTCCCCGAAGGGAAGGCGCGCCCCGTTTTACAATGGCGTTTCACTTCTTGGCGCATAGCCAAGAGGCATGAGCCAGAGGCCAAGGCGAACGCGCCCTCCTCGCCCAGAGGGCACCCTCGGGGATGGGGTGGGTCTGAACGCGGGAACGTCTCCGTGTTATCGGGTGGGTTCCGAACGAGCAAACGCCTATGAGTGATAGGATAGATAGTATTTCTTATAATCTATAGAAAGCGATAATATCATGAACAATACTTGGATTCCGACTGTTGTGGAGCAAAGTTCACGTGGTGAGCGCTCTTATGACCTGTGGTCGCGACTCATGAAGGATCGGATCGTATTTATCGGGTCCGAAGTCGAGCCGGTGATGGCGAATGTGATTGTCGCTCAGTTTCTCTTTCTGGAGAAGGAAGACCCGGACAAGGATATTGAAGTCTATATCAATTCTCCGGGAGGGGATGTTATTGCAGGTTTAGCAATATATGACACCATGCAGCATATCAAGCCGGACGTTGCCACGACGTGCGTCGGCATGGCGATGTCCATGTCCGCGGTGCTGTTGTCCGGCGGCACGAAAGGGAAAAGGTCGTCGCTTCCGAACTCGCGGATCATGATCCACCAGGGCAGCGCCGGTTTCCGCGGCACGCCTTCGGATATCGAGATCCAGGCGCGTGAAGTCCTTCGCTTTCGGGAAAAGCTGACACATCTGCTTGCAGAGAATTGCGGGCGGACTTTCGAACAAGTATCGAAGGATATCGATCGGGATTACTGGATGTCGCCGGATGAAGGGGTGGAATACGGCATCATCGACTCGGTGGTGAAGCGTTAAAGCGGCATCTGTAAAGCGATGGCGTCAAAGAAGCGGCTCTTGAGTCTTTGAGCATAATCGGACGCGGGGAGAAGCGGAGGTATAATGGTCCATACCATCCTAGTTTTTCCTCGCGTCCAGGAGTGCCACCGTGTCCTTGCGTCGCTTTCTTTTTGCCACGTCGTTCGTTCCCGTCTTGCTGCTTGCCGGCTGCGGCCACCATAAGACGGAACAGGGGGGAACCGACAATATTCTGCGCTACCCCCTTCTCGCCAGACCCACGACCTTCGACCCTGCAATGGTTCGTGACGGCACCACCATCGACCTTCTTCAGAACCTCTGTGAAGGTCTGGTCCAGTGGACGACTGATAACAAACTTGCCCCGGATATTGCGAAGTCATGGGATATCTCGAAGGACGGCCTTACCTACACATTCCACTTGCGCGACGATGTAAAGTTTCAGGACGGCAATCCGGTTACCGCAGACGATTTCTATTACACAATGCGCCGCGCCTTGCAGCCCGCATTGAAGTCGCCCGTTGCAATGACTTATCTCGGCAACATCGTGGGAGCGGACGAGGTCAATAAGGGAACCGCTGCGGAGCTTACCGGCGTCAAGGTTATCGACCCGCATACTTTAGAGATCAAGATCAAGCAGCCCGGACTTTACTGGATTTACACCCTCACTTATCCCACAGCCTACGTGCTTTCCAAAAAAGAAGCACTGGAAGGCAAGGAGATGTCCGATAAGGATCTTGCCGCAGGCGCGGGCACCGGGCCCTTTCGCCTGGAGTCGTATGAACCCGATCAGCAGGTAAAGACTGTCGCCAATGCGTCGTATTTTGAGGGCGCTCCCAAGCTTGCCGGGATCATCCGGCCGATCGTAACGAATGCCGATACTCGCCACTCCATGTATGAGCAAGGGCAGATCGATGTCGTAGACGAGCAGCGGGGCACACTTACCGCAGACCTGCAGAACCCTGCGCTCAAGGATGAAGTGAAGTTCTGGGCGCGCGCAGCGACGTTCTATGTCGGCCTCAATCAGAAGCAAATTCCACAGTTCAAAGACATCCGGGTCCGTCAGGCGCTTGCCTATGCGACGAACAAGGCCGATATCAAGAAGATCGCTCTTGGCGATCGTGTTGAGATCGCCGAGGACATTCTTCCCAACGGTATCCCCGGCGCTGATCCGAACTTCAAGGGGCTACCTTACGATCCAGCAAAGGCAAGAGAGCTGCTTGCGCAGGCCGGGTATCCCGGTGGCAAAGGCATGCCCACATTGACGATGACCTATCGCGATTCATATCCTGAGATCGAATCTGCTGTGAATCTGATTGCGGAGCAATGGAAGGAAAATCTGGGCGTGAAGGTAGAAGGCCGGCGTACCGAGTGGAGCGTAATGCTTGGGGATGAGGATAAGGATCTTCTGCCGACTTACTACATCCGCTGGGCCGCCGATTACCTTGATCCCCAGGACTACTACACAGTTCTGCTGAGCACGACCGGACCGGAGAACCATGTCAGTTATTCGAACCCCAAATTCGATGCTCTTTGCAAAGCCGCCGATTTCGAGCAAGATCCGGTGAAACGCAACGCGCTGTACCGTCAGGCTGCAGTCATTGTGGCGAACGAAGTGCCGTGCATCCCTCTGTATTACCAGAAGGATGCCGAACTGGTGAAGCCGTATGTCCGGGACATTGAAGACGGCCTGATGGGGCATCTTCCCTACAAGCGCACGTACATACAGAAGTAACCCAGAATGCTTCGATTCTTATTGACTCGCGCCCTGCTGGCCGTGGTTACGATATGGGCCGTGTGCTCGATTACCTTCGTGATCGCGGCGCTCGCCCCGGGCGATCCTGCCGCCCTGGCTGCCGGGCAGCATTCCGATCCACAAACGCTGGCCCGTGTCCGCCATGACATGGGCCTCGATTTGCCCCCTGTTGTCCGCTATGCGCGATATCTCAACCAGACCGTTCATGGGGATCTCGGCGTTACATTTCAGGATCACCGGCCGGTTAAAGATGTGATTGTGCGCGAGATACCGGTAACGGCGTTGCTTGCCGCCACGGCGATCTGTGTCGCCCTGCTCATCGGGCTGACGGCGGGAGTGCTGGCATCTCTTAAACCGAATTCCATATTTGACAGAGCGCTTACGACTTCTCTCCTTGCGGGCGTATCAGTGCCGAATTTCGTTCTCGGCCCGCTGTTGATCATGCTTGTGATCAAATACAAGCTGGATTTTCCGATAACAGGGTGGGGCGATTCGTATAATTTGATTTTGCCCAGCATCGTGCTCGCGGCGCGGCCGGCCGCTCTCATTGGGCGCATGACTCGATCTTCAATGATCGAGACGCTCGCGCAGGATTACATACGCACTGCGCGCGCCAAGGGCCTTGGACCGCTGCGTATCCTCTTTCGCCACGCTTTGAAGAACGCTCTGCTGCCGGTTCTTACCACTGCGGGCGTCTCGTTTGGCTACTTGCTTTCAGGTTCATTCGTGGTCGAAACGATCTTTCGGGTGCCCGGTGTGGGCTTCGACTCCATCAATTCGCTGACGGCGCGCGACTATCCCCTTATTCAAGGGACGACACTCGTATTTGCGACGATGTTCGTGGTTGTGAATCTGGTTGTCGACATGCTGTATGCCTGGCTCGATCCGCGAGTCCGGGTTTCGGGATCTGCCGCATGAGGAGCCGCCGTTGAGTATCACTCTGGTTCAGGAGCAAGACGAGATTGCAGGACTGGCGGGCGCTCCGCCTCGGCATCCCCTGAGTTCGCTCCTAAAGAACCCTCTGGCCGTCATCAGCATTATCGTGCTGACGACTATTATTCTCTTTGCCCTGATATATCCGGCCGTATCGCCATACACGTACGATCATCACACGGACGATATCAGCGCGATGCCTTCGGCAAAGCACTGGCTCGGCACCGACGATTCCGGATACGACGTCATGACGCAGATCTGTGTCGGCGCTCGGATCTCATTGTCTGTGGGACTGGGAACTGAACTGATCGTAATATTTGTGGGAGGCCTGCTGGGGCTGGCGGCCGGCTTCTACGGCAAGGGAGTTGACCAGGCGATCATGCGGTTTACGGACCTCATGTTCGGTTTCCCGGATATCCTTCTGGCGATCTTGATCATGTCGGTGCGTGGTCCAAGTATCTGGAACCTTTTTGTGGCGCTGGGGATTGCGGGGTGGCCAGGACTGGCGCGCCTGATACGCGGTCAGACGATGGCGCTTCAACGGAGGGAGTTTGTGGAGGCGGCGCGTGCTCTGGGGTTATCGGATGCGCGGATCGTCTTCCATCACATCGTGCCGAACCTGCTGTCTCCGCTTGTGGTGGCATCGACGATCGACATTGCGGGAATCATCATTGCCGAGTCCACACTGTCATTTCTCGGTATCGGTGTGCAGTCGCCAATGCCGTCGTGGGGCGCAATGATCGATCACGCCATGAACTCCGGTTTCTGGCGCTTCCAGCCGATTCTGGTGATCGCTCCCGCAGCTTGTCTTTCGTTGACAGTGCTCAGCCTGAACTTCCTCGGCGATGCGCTCAGGGATGCGCTGGATCCCCGGTCCGCCGGAAAGTAAGAGGACAGATCCCTGCGGAAACCTATGGCTGCTGCGTAAAAGCTGGGAAGCCGTCTTTTTTGAGGCTGTCGGTTGCTTTGGATGCGGCCTTTTCGGAGTGGAACGCGCCGGCTTGCACGTGGTAGACCGTCTTGTCTCCGCTTTTATCCACAACGGTCGTCGTGGTATATCCTCGGGATCTCAGCGCATCGGCGAGCGCTTTCGCGTTGCGGGAGTAGGCGAAAGAGCCTACCTGGACACGGTATGGGCCTCCTGCGCCGGACGGCGAACTCTCATCGGCGCTTGTGGTATCGGGTTTTGTTCCGACGCTCTCATAGTCGGGGTCGCTGTTGGACGATGAATCAGGCGTGTCGGGGGTAGCGGCCGGAGGCGTGTCTTCGGTGTTCGTGTCCGTGCTGGTATCGGGCGTATCAGGTGGGGGAGGCGGCGGAGCTTCCTGTGACGCTTCAGAATCCACAGGTTTGACCGTCGGTTTCGGCGTGTGGGTGGCATCGGTTAATCGCGGCTTGACCTCATGAATCTCAATCTTTGGCGCGCCGGGAGCGGTGTAATCGCTGCCGTGCGCAATGATCGCGTTCGGGTCATTCCGTTTCTGATCAGCCGTCAATCCGGTATTAGTTGTCGTTTGCGCTACTTGAGCGGGCGGCGTGGGAGGCTTCTGGCCGTTGCCAGCCAGGTAGTATCCTATTATGCCGCTTGCCGCGACGACAAGCACAACGATACCGAAATATTTGAGCCCTTCGAAGCTGTTATTCCCTGCCAAAATTCTCTCCTTCTTCAGCTTACATGTTACGCGGGCATGGGTATCTTTGTCAAGGCCGCTGAAATGTCTAATTTGACAGGGTGGACGCCGCGTGATACAATGGTACACGAGTAGTTCACCATCGACACTGAGATGGTATTTGTCGTGTGTGTTACAGTCGAAAGGTCGGTAATCCCGTGGCTCCACTCAGGCTAAAAGTTCTGCGGGCCTGCGAACGAACGATCGTAAGCGCCTGCGGCGATATCGATATGAGCACGGCATCTCACCTTGATGAATGCGTGCATCGCGAGGTTGACCGCGGCGTCAATGTGATCGTCGTAAATCTCTCTCATTCCGACTACCTCGACAGCTCCGGCCTCGCCGTTCTCCTCCGTGCGCACAAGCGGCTTCGCGACTTGAATGGCCGCCTCTCCGTGGTCGGCTGCCGGCCGTGTGTCCTGCGAGTTCTCCAGATTGTGGGCTTTCAGCATCTCTTTGCAGTCCAGGAAATTCGCGGCCGTTACAAGACGCCTGTCACGGCGTAAGAACGTCACGTTACCTACCTCGCCGACTGCCTTCGCAGTTGCATCAGGAAGAATGGGCCACCTAGGAAAGCGGTGATAATGCCGACGGGAAGCTCTCGTCCGTCGGGCATGATGCTTCGGGCGGCGGTATCGGCAAGGACCAGCAGCACAGCGCCAAGGACTACGGCGATTGGGAGAACCTGTTCGTGGCGCGGTGTCCTGGTCAGGCGGCGCGCTATGTGCGGAACCACCAGTCCCACAAACCCGATTACCCCGGAGAACGCCACCGTTGCGGCTGTGAGCAGCGAACCGATCATTATCAACACGGTTTTGAACCGGTCGACCTCCACGCCAAGCTGCTGCGCTCCTTCTTCTCCAAGCGTGAATACATTCATGGATCGGGCCTGGATCTGCAGCAGCAGGACGCCCGCAACGAGAAATGCTCCCACAATCCCGGATTGAACCAGTGTAGCATCGCCGAATGAACCCATAAGACGATTCATGATATGCATGGCGTCGTCGGGGTGGCCGAACTGCAGCATCAACGTGGACACCGCCCCCAGGACGGCGCTTACCACTACGCCTCCAAGCAGGAGTGACGTGATGTGAACGCGGCCGTTTCGTCTCGCCAGAGTGTATACCAGTCCCATGGCCATCATGGCTGTAACGAAACCTGCCAGCGGAACGGCGATTCCGCCGAGCGTCGCCTCTCCATGACGAAGCAACACGGCTTCGACGCCTACGGATGCGCCACTGGAAACTCCCACGATATATGGATCGGCTAGGTCGTTGCGCAGGAGTGATTGGAAAGCCACGCCCGCGGCTGCCAGGGCAGCCCCAACAATCGCGGCAAGAAGAACCCTTGGAAGACGCAGTGTCCAGATCGTCAGCACTATGGGGTCTTGGTCAGGAGCGTTGTCGGACAGATCAGGAGGGCCGTGGCGGAGAGCTGTTATCACTTCCGATGGATGGTAGTGGACGGATCCTGTACCCACGGCAAATGTTACCGTGAGGGCGAGGGCGGCCAGACAAGCGGCCATCAGGAGTGTATAGCGCAAGGATTGCCCGCTTGAGGCGCTTCGGATTTGAGGTTCTTTCGCAGCGGTCCTGGTCACCGCGTGAGAAGCTTTCGCATGGCCTCTGCGACCTGTACGAGGCCGTCACCAAGGCGTGGGCCGGGGCGCATCAAGGCGTTGCCATAGGTGTCTGCCATGCGTCCGTTGCGGACTGCGGCGATACGGCTGAGGACGGGATCGCTCTTGAGGGCGGCTTGATCACGCGGAGATGCCAGGATGACATCCGGCGGATGGCCGATAATCCATTCCTTGGTCAGTGTGACGTAGCTTCCGGCCGGATCTCCCATGACAGTCCCACCGGCCAGCCGCACGACATCGCCGATGAAGGTATTTCGGCTGGCAACCCAAAGCGGGCCGGTGCCGACGACGATGAGAACGCGCGGAGACTTTTTCGGCAGGCTTTGAACTGCCGTTGCGGCTTCGGAGCGCTGCTTCTCCATCGCTGATCGCACTGACTCGGCTTCTTTTTCCTGCCCGATGGCGCGGCCGAGTGTCAGCAGTGTATCTTCGACACTCTTATAGGTCGTCGGATGGATGACAAAGAATGGGATGTGTAGCTGCTGGAGGCGCGCCGGAGCATTCTTTTCGGCCACATCGTCAACCACGACGAGGTCCGGGTGAGCGGCCACTATTCGTTCATAGTTAGGATTGAGGTCGCCGATCTTAGCGATTTTCTTGGCTGCCTCCGGGTAGTCGCACCAGGCTGTGTCGCCGACGACACGGTTGCCTGCGCCTAGAGCGAAAAGCATCTCTGTTGTGCCGGGTGTCAAAGATACGATCCGCTTCGGCGCTGTCTTAAAGGTAACGGCTACGCCGCGCGAATCGGAGACCGTTCTAGGAAAGCCGGCGCACCACGCCGGAGACGCGGCGGCAGCGCATGCCGACACGAAAATGAGGAAGGGAAGAACACGTCGCATATCGGTACTATGCCGTCTGCACGGCTGTGTTGTCAAGCTGAGAGAAATCCGGGAAGTTGTGGAATATATGTATGATATACTAAATAGAGTAATCTAATCCGCAATTCGCACTGCAATATGCGCCCGTTAATGGCGGGTTTAAGGCAAGCATTTCTCCTGTTTGACATGTTTTCTTACAATAAGCTACAATGCACGGTGGACGAAGCAGCGGAACGGACAACCGAGGATGAAGTTTGGCTGAGCCATTCTGAAGGCTACTTGCTTCTTCAGGATCTGCTCGATATGGATACGCCCTCCGGCGATGAGGATATCATCTCCGATTGGCTCTTCGAGTGGATTACGGCCCGCATTCCGGCTGCGCGGTTGACTAAGCTTGGCGCAAGTCTTGTTGCGGTTCGCGGCGAACCGAAGACCGCAGTTTTCGCGCACACGGATACGACCGGTTATACGCTCGGGTACGGCAATCTGCTCGTTCCCGTTGGCGGTCCCCACCCAAAGTCCGGAGACAAATTTTGGATGGCCGGCAATCGTAATATTGTGGGCATCGCGAATTATGACCGCAAGCACGATTCGTGGCATCTGACGGAGGCCGACGGCGAACCCGGAAGCCGCTGGACTTATGCGTCTAAGCCGGAAATTATCGGCGGCGAGGTGCATGCACCTTACCTGGACAATCGCGGTGGTGTCTGGGCTGCGCTGGTAACTCTGCTGCGCTCCGAGAATATCGCTGTAGCATTTACATCCGGCGAAGAACACAACAGTGTAGGCGCTACAGTTTGCGCGCGTCATCTTTTCGATAAGTACGGGATCGAACAGGCGCTGATCTCCGACCTGACCTGGGATACCGACCATGTCCATATAGGGCAGGGGGTTGCGGTTTCCCGGCGCGATCACAATGTGCCCCGTCAGAGGTTTTTGAACCGCATTCTGGATCTGGCTGCTCAATCCGGGAAGCCGTTCCAAATTGAGATTGAAACGTCCGGCAGCTCCGACGCCGGCGGTATTCAGCGATCCGGCTGCCCCATGGACTGGTTGTTTGTGGGCGCGCCGGAACGAAACCCGCATACTTCCGTTGAATCAGTTGCGATTGCGGATCTGCGTTCAATGGCAGACATGCTCACTTATCTGGTGGAGCGACTATAAAGGCAGGTGGCGGATAGCATGCCGCCGCAAAACGATCTATGCTCGATATTCGATTAATCCGAAGTAATCCTGAATTTGTGAAGGAACGCCTGCGGTGCCGCAATGCCGATCCTTCCGCTGTAGACGCTTTTCTCGTTGCAGATACCAATTGGCGGACCATTACCGCCGAGTGGGAGCAGTTGCAGGCGCAGCTGAATTCTTCGAGCAAGAGCATCGGGGAATTGATGCGCGCCGGGAAGCGTGAAGAAGCTGAGGCGGTCAAGGCTCAGAACCGCGAGCTTGGCGACCGGATCGCGGCTCTTAAGGAGCTGGAGCGTCCTGCTGAGCAAAAAGTCGAGGAAATCCTCTACTACATTCCCAACCTTCCGCATGAGAGCGTTCCCTGCGGTGACGAAGAGAACTTCCAGATTATTCGTGAATCCGGAACGCTTCCTGTATTCGATTTTGCGCCAAAGCCGCACTGGGACTTGGCTACAGACCTGGGACTTATCGATTTCGTACGTGGAACGAAAGTCACTGGCAGCGGCTTCGTGCTTTACCGTGGGGCAGGGGCCCTGCTTGAGCGCGGTCTGATTGCCTTTATGCTGTCTCTGCATGTGGCAAAGCATGGCTACACGGAGTGGGCAACACCGTTTTTCCTGAATCGCGAGAGCATGAAGGGAAGCGCGCACCTGGCCAAATTTACCCCTGAGATGTATCACGATGCGGAAGACGACTTGTTCGCGCTTCCTACGGCAGAGCCTGCCCTGATCAATATCCACCGGGAAGAGATCCTTGATGGGCGTGATTTGCCGCTGAAGTACACAGCGTATTCGCCATGCTGGCGGCGTGAGGCCGGCGCTGCCGGCAAGGATACCCGCGGGCTGCTGCGGGTGCATCAGTTTGACAAAGTGGAGATGGTTCGATATACGCGTCCCGAGGATTCGTATGAGAATCTTGAAGAACTCCTTACCGATGCGACGGACGTGCTCGACGCCCTCGGGCTGCCGTACCGCATCAAGCTTCTGGCGGCGGGAGACATCTCATTCTCGGCATCCAAGTGCTACGATGTTGAGATCTACGCGCCGGGGGTCGACTCATGGCTTGAGGTTTCTTCGTGCTCCAACTGCGAAGACTTCCAGAGCCGCCAGGCAAATATTAGATTCCGCCGGGAGCCTGGGGCCAAGCCGGAGTTTCCGCATCTATTGAACTGCAGCGGCACGGCATTGCCCAGGCTCGTCGCTGCGCTTCTTGAGACGTATCAGCAAGCGGACGGCAGTGTTAGTGTTCCTGCAGCCCTGCAGCCGTTTGTCGGTGGTTTGACGGTCCTGGATAAGGAGGGATAGCCGTCGTGGAATTTACGTACGAGGCGGTGGCAGTCGTGGACGCGCCGCTCGCAGCGATTTACAATGATTGGACCAATGCGCGCTCGCTGCCGCATGTCCTGTCGCATATCCGCGCTACAGCCCAGGATGACGCCGAGGATCTTGCCCGGCTGATCATCCTTCTGGACGGACATCACATCGAGTTCGACGCCGAGCGGACCATGTGCAGCGAAACTTCAATCTGCTGGCAGAGCCTTGGAAAAGGCTTCTACTATGTGCTCTGCGTCTCGTTTGAAGTGGTAGACATCGGCTGCACCCGGGTGACGGCGAATGTCTGCTATGATCCACCGGGTTTTCTTCCGGATATCTTCGAGACTTTAGGACTGGCGCGTGGCCTGCGGTTCTGCCTGGAAGAAGACATGAGGCGGTACGCTACGAATTTTGAGGTTCGGAGCTCGCTTCAGGCCCTGGCAGTCTGACGATGCGAAGTGTTGGACCGTGGAGCTAAAGCTCCACGGCGATTGACGTAGCTCCATTGGCGTTCTCTTACAGATAACGCCTTGTTCACAATACGAGTTTTGAGAGGCGCGCGAACTCCGCTTTGAGCCAGTGCTCGTCTTCAGGTCTTCCCTGGACGGATTGCTGAAGCGCGAGTTCGTAGCTAACCTCGTCGTAATCCCCTGCGCCTCCCTCGTAATCTGCAGCAAGCGCCTGCGCGGCCGCGTAGAGCGCCACCTCAAACTGCACGAAACCTGTCTCTCCCTCGAACCATGCCCGGCCAATTGAGGCTACTTGTTTGCGGCTGATGGGAATGTTCTCCGGAAATGCATAAGGCCATCCGGCCGGTTTATTCAGGCTGGTCGCGTAAAAGACGATCACGTCGCTGTTCGTTTCCGCATGTCTTTCAACCAGGGCAAGCGCTCCATCTTCGAGCGGATCGCGCGAGGCCCTTACGGCCGCCGCCAACTGTTCCCACTGTGAGTTCGTAATATTCCACGTTTTCTCGGTCATGTGGACGATTGTACCTCGCCTCGCTCGTCCGGGGATGTGACCGGCGAAACGAAAAGGCCTGCCGGCTGATATGCCGGCAGGCCTAAAGATTTGACAGTTTGATATGGCTGCGAGCTACTGGATCGTATCGCCAGGACATGCAGTAGCATTGGCCCCGTTACCAGGCACTTCGTTCAAGATGCCGGACTGATAACCTTGGGCATGGATGGAAGTCTGCTGCTGGGCCGGCTGCGTGTGAATGTCCACATTCGACGGAATAGACCGCGCATATTTCGTATGCCCGTCGATAAATGCTACGTTTACACCATCCGTATGGCGATTTCCGATGGAATCATAGCCGGGGCTGGATGCGTATGAGAGACCAAGGAAGCCGTCGTTTGTTGAACCGACCGAAGGCGCATCTTCTTCGGTAAACAACATAATAGATGCCGGAGCATCGAACGCAGCCAGGGATTTGCCGGGGCGATATCCCTTAACCAAGTAATCGTTGACTGTACAGGAATTCAGCGCGTATGAGTCGCCGGATGTTCGCCCTGCAGAATCGTCCGGGCAAATATAGACCTGAGTGCTCTTAATATAAGGGTAGATGCTTCCCTGTTCAGGGAAGAAGGTCTTGCCGCTCGGGGAGGCGCTCAAATTTTGTGTGTAATAGATCCAGCCGCCAGGCATAGGGCCGCCATTCGGGCCGCCAGTGGCTCCATTCGGGCCATACGTGGCGCTAGGCATGATCTCGTCATTGTCCTGCACATACTGTACAACGCCTAATCCCAGCTGGCGCATATTATTGAGACACGCGATTGCGCGGGCCTTCTCTCGCACCTTGGCGAAGACGGGGAATAGGATTGCGGCGAGAATCGCTATTATTGCTATAACTACGAGTAGTTCAATTAGCGTAAATGCTGACAGATGCTTTTTATTGCTGGGCGATACTGTGAAACGACAAGTCATAATGACCCTCCTCATCGTGAGACCAAGCGGCCTTTGTAAACCTTCAACTGAAATCTTATCCGCATATATGCGAACCTGGGACTTTTCATAATAACACAATATCGGCTCGATATTTACAAAGGCCTGCTTTGTCTTTGCACAATTGTGCAATCATCCTGGGCAGTCGGTAACGCCGGGGATTTCCGGCACGATGCCGGATTGCAATCCACGCGCATGGATCTGATCCGTGCGGTACCACTTTGTATGACCGTCGATAAATGTTACGTTGGAGCCGCCGGTATGGCGATCCGTGAACGAATCGAACGAGTTTGTGTTGAATTTTAGATTCAAAAAACCGTCATTGGTCGATCCGAATCCCGCATCTTCCTCCCCAAACAGCATGATTGCGGTCGGCGCATCGAATGCGGCCAGCGCTTTGCCCTGACGGTATCCCTTAGTGGGATCGACCGTACTCTTCACAGCCGCCTCGACACAGCCGTTAATGGCATAGGAATCGCCTGTCGCGCGGCCGGCGCCGTCGTCCGGGCAGACATAGACGGCACTGCTCTTCACATACGGGTAGATGCTTCCAAGATCTGGTGAAAATACCTTCGTACTTGAATCCGTCGCGGAAACTGTATAGGTTATCCAACCGCCGGTGGGGTTGGGGCCGGAAATTACACCGTCATAATCGCCGGGCAGGAGCTCATCGTTATCCTGAATATATTGCTGCGTCGCCAGGCCGAGCTGGCGCATATTATTAAGGCACGCAATTTGCCGCGCTTTTTCGCGGACTTTTGCGAAGACCGGAAAGAGAATTGCGGCGAGGATTGAAATGATGGCGATTACAACCAGCAGTTCAATCAAAGTAAATGCTCTCAGCGAATGGGGCGGGAGGGTAGGCGTTTTTTCTTGAACTTCCATGTGATATCCCTGCATAATGAGCGTTCGATTCAAGTAATGAACTGAGTTCAACCCTATCGATCCGATTAATGTCAGGATGTGGTTCGGCTTTCGTCGCACCCTCCGCGGCTGTTGTGTCTCCCCTTTTCGTCGCGCTGATTAACCGCAACCGGGCGTTGTTGTGGCTCTACGCGGCGTAACATCCTAAGGTCGAAAGCGTCCGGGCGGCGGCATCTTCTTCGGCCTACGTATTGTGACGTCAGAATAGGCCTTCTGGTTTCGTGAATTTTCCATTAACGGCAAAACAATTTATCGCGCAAAGACGGTTTGGGTTTGCGCCGAGTGTCCATGCTCGTCGCGGACGGTCACAGTGATGGTCCCCGGAGTGCCGTTTTGGCCAAATTCGTATGGGCGCGCCACGGTCGACTGGCCGGATGTACGCTTGATCTCAAGCTTGGGTTGGAGGGCATAAGTGATGAGAGATGCCGCCACGAGGCCCTGATATCCGGTGGGAAAGTTATCCCTCACTGTAATGTATCCGACGGGCGCAGTGGCATTGTCTTCGTAGGCGGTGAGGAAATAAGGATCTGAGGCTTCTCGTTTCATTGCTGCGAGGACTTGACTGCCGGCCGGAAGAGCGAAATCATTTAACTGACGTCCCGGAATGGCATTCACGATATTGTTGCGGTCAAAGAGACACGCCATCTTCAGGCGTGGGTAACGAATTTTGATGGCGTCGAAGAGGTCCTGGATTCTCGCTGCTGCATATGCGTCGGCGTTCGTGTTTTCCGCCCAGCTTCGCCGGGTGACGCCACATTCGACCAAACAGAGCGGCTTTCGTGCTGCATATTTGCGGTAGAACGGCTCAATGAAAAATGCGGGAGAGTCCTGCCAGGCGGGACGTTTAAGGTTGTCGTCGTAGAAGCGTACGAGATACAGGCTGATTCCCACCCAGTCTACGGCATCGTCGCCGGGGTAATAGGCGTCCAGTTTGTCGATCGGCACGGCGTTGGGCGCCCACACCATGGCAACGTTCGGGGCATAGCGCGCCATAACATCATGCACCAATCGAAACTTTCGGCGGTAGAGAGTAGGATTGCGACCCCATAGCGTCCATGCGCCGTTCATTTCGCCGGCGAAACGGAGAAATACGGCTGCTCCGGATTTTCCCGCATCCTGAGCCCATCGCGTCAAGTAATCATTTTCCTCCACAGAGGCGATATCGCCTGGCTCCCAGGCGATCTGCACAGCTCTGCCGCGCTCCTTTTCTCGCGTTGCCCATTCCGTGGGAAAGGGACGGCCATACAAGTTGTAGTCGAGCGCTATGGTCACGGGGCGCTCAAGGCGACGCGCGAGGTCTTCCGCTCCGGCTTCCGGCTTGCCGTAGTAATGGCCGTTCGGATCGTCTCGCACGCCGAGATAGCAGCCGCGAAGGGGTTCAAGCTTTGCCGGCTTTGTCGTGATGGGGGCGGATGCGGATGGAACAGCCATCAGGAGATCGGTAATCATTCTGCGCGAACGCCGGCGCTCGACAAATGCGGCTTGATGGTCGCCTAGCTTGTCGTACATGGCGGCTTCGATATCGAACGCGACGGCGGCCGAACTCAAGTTGCCCTGCCGCTGCTGCGCTTCACCCCAATGGCGCGCATCGGCAGCCGTGCGAAAGTTCGGCGGCTTGATCGGAACGGCCGCCAAACATAGCTGTACGGAATACGAGAGCAAGAGAATATACAATGCCGCCGAGGCGGCCAATCGATGTCTCATGACAGCAGTTTCCTATCACGATCAATGTCTTTTAAGTCTATCATTGCTTCTGATTGCAACTTCAAAGCCAAAGTGGCAGGCGTCCCACAGGTAGAATGGGTAAGAAGTCTATTGAGCTGCCGGTGTTTTGCATAATAAGCTAAGCAAAATGCTATCCAAAGAGCGGCAATTTCCGGGCAACGGGGCGAGGGGCAAGGCAATATGGAGGGAAGGGCGGCGCGGTCCACTGAGGACGCTGCAGGGCGCAATGGCGCGTCATCTCACGTAAAGAATGGGGCAGGGGAGGCCTCTGATGCGAGTTCGGGCAGCAATGCCATAGGAAAGAAGCCGAAAAAGGGCGCATTCCGAGCGCTAAGGCATCGCAACTTTCGGCTGTTCTGGTCCGCGCAGCTCATATCCCTGATTGGGACGTGGATGCAGAACCTGGCGCAGGGCTGGTTGATTGTACTGCTTGTCGATCCAATAGGCCATGCCATGCTGCGCCATGGCGGCAATGCTGTCGGCGCGGCTCAGGCGAACCATTCTCCGGCAGTCGAAGCTGCGGCAAATGTCTATTCCGGCTGGGTCAACTTTGCCGGCGTACTTCCCATCCTGTTGTTTACGCTTCTGGCAGGAGTTGTGGCTGACCGTGTCGATAAGCGCCGGCTGCTTATCATCACCCAGACCTGCCTAGTTTTTACGGCGCTCTGTCTGGGAGCGCTGTGTGTCACTGGACAGGTCGAGATCTGGCACGTCCTCCTTTTCGCAGCGTTATCCGGAATCGCGGCAGCATTCGATCTGCCGGCTCGCCAGGCGTTTGTCGTGGAAATGGTGGGGCGTGAGGACCTTCCAAGCGCAGTCGCTCTGAATTCCAGCGTGTTCAATGCCGCCCGCGCCCTGGGGCCTGCGGTGGCTGGTCTGATCCTGGCTGCGCACATCAGCATCGGCGTTGCGTTTATCGGCAACGGAATCCTGACGCTTGCGCCCATTCTGGTATTGCTGCTGATCCACGTGTCCGGCCGTCCTGCCCTCGTGTCAACTGCTCCCATCGGCGTGTCCGAAGCGCCGGGATTGACAGCGGGCGAGATTGAGGCTGAAACGGGGCCGGCTACTCTGGCTGTGGATACGCCGGAAGGATGCGTCGAGGCAATCGAGGCCGCGGAGGCATCGGAGGATCCTACGGAGCGGCGGCGGTTAAGTGTGCTGAAGCGACTCTGGTGCAATATGCGAGAGGGCTTTCAGTATGTGCGAAGTGATCGCACGGTTGGAAATCTCGTGTTGCTGGTGGGAACGTTCGGCACATTCGCTTTTTCGTTCAATATCCTGGTGCCGGTTTTTGTGCGGTATGTGCTCCTGCCGACTGCCGGCGATGCTGCGCAGGTAAAGGCGTTTGGTTTTATGGAGACGGTGAGGGGAGTGGGGGCGCTTGCCGCAGCAATAAGTGTGGCGGTTCTTGGGAACGCCCGCCGGCAGAGGAATATGCTGATTGCCGGGGCTATTCTGTCTACAGTGGCCTTGATCGTGTTCGCCAAGGCCCAGTCGCTTGAGATGGCCTATATTGCCATGGCTGTGGCATCGTATGGTTTCGTACTATGTTTTGCCACAAGCAATACGCTCGTGCAGCTTTCGGTGCCGGATTATCTTCGCGGCCGCGTCATGAGTATTTACACACTGGTTTTTATCGGTACGACGCCGGTCGGAAGTGTTTTTGTGGGGTGGGTGGCGACTGTTGCCGGAACGGCTAATACGATGCTGCTCTGCGCCGTTATCTCGCTGATAACGGCGCTGCTTCTTGCTTTTCGGCCCGGTGGTTTGATGACGATTGGCGCGCCGAGGGGGGCGAAAACGTCCGCTTAATGGCCGTTGTCTGCCGGCGGTTGAACTGCCCACAAGCGGGAGCCCGCTTGTGGCAGAATGCCTTCGGCATAAGTCCACCTACGTGGACTCCTGGAGGTACCACTTCGTGATGATCTGTCAGTCTCTTTAGTGCCCGTTGGGCGAGGCTGCGTGTGTTGCGCCTTTGCCGCGGAAGCGTTCGATGACGATGTGCGCCGTGGCGACATCCTGCCACCCGAGGACGATCGTCTGCTTTTCTTCAAGCTCTTTGTAGATGTCGAAGAAGTGGACGATCTCCTTCAAAATGTGTGTCGGCAGGTCGGCCAGCTTTTCAACCTCGGCGAAACGCGGGTCAGCGGCGGCGACGGCCAGGATCTTCTCATCGGGACCTTTTTCGTCGCGCATCATAAGAACGCCAAGGGGGCGCGCGGCGATAAGGCAGCCTGGGAAGGTTGGCTGTGTGGTGATAACGAGGATATCCAGCGGGTCGCCATCCTCGGCAAGGGTATCGCAGATCCAGCCGTAGTCAAATGGATAGAACAAGGGAGAATATAGGGTGCGGTCGAGCTTAAAGATGTCGAGCTCGTGGTCGTACTCGTATTTATTCGAGGAACCCTGCGGGATCTCGACGATCATATTGACGATCTGTGGCGCACTGTCGCCGATCGGTACGTCGTGGTAAGACACTCTTTATTTCTCCCGCTTTAGCGTTAGTAATTGGTTGGCATGGCGCGGAAGCCGAAACATATTGTTCGGATCCCGCCTTCGGTTCGGCTTAACGGCGATCTGCCGCCGGTTCTCTATTTGTGACGCTCCGCACGCCCTAAAGGGCGGCTTCTTGGTCTACGCTTGGACCACTTCCCTGCGTTGACAGTCATAGGTTCGGTCATGCAAGGCACTTGCTTATCAAACATTATGCCTCAGATGGTACCAAACTGCGTTATTCGTCATAAATACCCCAATTTCCTTCTTTGATTGTGTTGGAAAATGACCGTTTTGTTGGCATATCGGCGATTACACACAATACTGCGCTTGGTAACTCTAATGGGGAATGAGGTGTCAGGTTCCGCGGCCGGAAAATATGGCAGTCGCGCTACGGTCCTATGAAGTGCAAAAGCGATGCCAATTGAGGAGGAGATTGACTGAAATATTACATAAATAGCATGGCAGCATACTGTCCACGTGTGATATTGGGTACCGATAATAGCAAAGGGATGCGGCCAGCTTTCTTAGACCAGTTCAAAGATGTGGGGCGGTCGATGGGATCGTTGGGACGCGCAGAATAGCCGGGGAAGCAGCCGTAGCAGCCTGCGATTTGAAGCGCTGCATAGTATGGATGGCTGAGGGGAACGTCGTTGAGGTAGATCAACATGGCTCCCTGGGCTAAAAGTAATTTCTGCAGTTTGGCAACCGATATTTGGCGTGGGGGCAGTTTGCTTATGATCGATAGATAAGCCGCCACGCCTGCTGCTTCGCCGAGCGCCATCCAGCATGGTTCGAGCCGGAGAGAGCCAAAACCGAGGTGCGTTGCCGAACAGGGCACCGGAGCCAGGAGGCACTCGATCCCTTTGGGAACGATGACACCGAAAGGCACCTGGAAGGGTCTGGATAGTTTCGAGTAATTCAGCATGCCGTCAAGATAGCGCCGGTTGCGCTCGCGTTTTCTGACCGGGTGCGAATCGACGGGATAATGCGATGCTGCAATGCTCTTTGGTTGAATTGGTGGGCGGACGTCAGTTACGATTGATGCCTTGCCTTCAAATATCTTATACGCGAGCGACAAGTCTGCGGGAGCAATCGTGTCGAGGGCTGAAAACATGTAGTCGCCCGTAATGCGGCGGCCTTCGCGGACATAGAGCTGGCGCGGAAAATAGCCGTTGTCGGCATATTCATCGGCAGCGAAGCCCCAGGTTTGCGCTGCTGATCGAAAAGCCGAAGGAAGCGTTATATCGTTCTGGCAAAACCACAGAAAGCCCTGGGTGTAGCTGCGAAGTCTCTTGGCGAATGTGTCGCGCCATGCCCAGTTTGCGCGCGGATAAGCCCAATTTTCTTCCGGGAGATCCGTCGATATCATAGAGAGCGGGTTATTGTTGATATCGTACTTTTCGTTAGGAAGCAAAGAGGGAAGAATAGCTGCTGCGGTTGCCGTTGAAGCAAAATTGGGCACTGTACCGGCGGTAACATCGGTGGTGAACATCGCGTAGTCGTTGCGATCGTAGGCTGCGGGCTTCTCAATGCGCACACTTTTGCGAGCATTCTGTGTCATGCACAAGCGATAGTTATAGGCTTGAATGGCGTCGTCGCCAGTCTCTGTCGTTCCTGTGAACGGCGCGCCGGCTCCGTATGGCCGATAGACTTTTCCTGCAAAAGGCTCCCCGTATTCCAGCTTGCCTTCACGGCGGGTTTCAAACGGCGCTCCTGCCGCGGCTGCAAGATCGCCTTCGTACGTTCCATCGACAAACACGGATGCGCGATAGGATTCTTGCTTTTGAGTGGCGCGGTTTGTTACCGTAATGCCCATCAGGCGGACGCGCTCGATTTTGACGTTTGCCGGAAGTGCGTCGAACTGCCGATTGCGCAACACAATGAGGTTTGGTTCTGACGCCACCATAGCTTCGAAGACGGCCTCGGCAACGTGCGGTTCGAAGTGATAGCCATCGGAGCAGTCTTTTACTTGGTTGGCGGCGGGACCATAATGGTTGATGTAGTAATTCTTGATTTTTCCTACGAACTCCAGGAATAGTCCTGCGGCGACACCACGCGTCGTAATGTCTGTCATGCCAAGTCCGTTCACCGGTAGGCCGCCGATATGATCGGTGCGTTCAAGCACCACGACCTGGCATCCGAGGCGCGCTGCGGCAATGCCCGCGAAGAGGCCTCCGGGGGTTGCGCCTAATATGACGACATCTGTTAAAAATGCTCCGCTGGAGAGGCGTTCCATCGCGCGAAGTGGCGACCCGAAGGTAAGGTCGGCGCCCGTAATTAGGGCGGCCTGCAGCAGCTGGCGGCGTGTAAGCATTCTGATCCTTAAGAGGGAAAGGTCAGCTTTGGTGGCAAAATTTGCTGCCGTGAGACATCTTGTACGGTAATCGTTACAGATGAGGGGTTGCAACGAGGCCGTGCAATAGCACACTGACTTATAGTCAGTGTACCGTGCAAACGTTATTTTGCGCTACATGGAATTGATGAAGATTGAGAATTTTGTGTTTTGCTGTTAGGTACCTGAAATGGGAATAGGCGCCGGTGGGCCTATGTAAACAGCATCGTGGCGTATTCACCGCGCGTCATTGTTGTCGCAGGCAAAAGCTTCGGACTGCCGCCGGCCTTGCTTGCCCAATCGAGCGCCGTTGCGCGATCGATGGGTTGATCCGGGAGGGCACTGAAGCCTGGCAGGCATCCGTGGCAGCCGGCGATTTGAAGTCCGGCATAGTGGCGATGCGTGCGCGGCGTATCGTTGATATATGTAAGGGTCGCGCCTTGAGCAAGGAGGATTTGCTGCATACGTTGTACGGAGACGTTACGTGGAGGGATATTGCCTGCGATTGAAAGGTACGCGGCGACGCCTGCTGCGTGCCCGAGCGACATCCAGCATGGCTCTAGGCGCAGCGATCCGAACCCAAGATGAGTTGCCGAAACCGGGACGGGGGTCAGAAGATATTCGACGATTTTCGGGACGATGACACCGAAAGGCACCTGGAACGGCTTGGAGAGCTTCTGATAGTTCAGGGCGCCGTCGAGGTGCTGCCGGCCCGTCTCAAGTTTGCGTACGGCATGCGAATCCACCGGATAGTGTGATGCGGTAATGCTGTTCGAGTGGATTGGAGGGCGGACATCGCCGGCGGGAGGGGATAAGCCGTCGATGATTGCGCGGCCGTTTGCCGCATCCGAAGGCGCGATTGTATCCAGGGCTGTGAATTTGTAATCGCCGGTAATGCGGCGTCCTTCGCGAACATAGAGCTGGCGTGGAAAGTAGCCATCGTCCATATATTCATCGGCGGCGTAACCCCATGCCTGCGCCATCTGCCGGAATGTGGAAGGGAGTGTGGCGTCGTTCTGGCAGAACCAGAAGAAGCCTTGCGTATAGCTGCGGAGCCTTGCCGCGTACGAGTCGCGCCAGGCCCAGTTGGCGCGAGGGTATTGCCAGTTTTCCTCCGGAAGATCCGTCGACACCAGCGACATGGCATGGTTGTTCACATCGAATTTCGTATTCGGGAGGAGGCCTGGAAGGATGGCGGCGGCGCGAGCGTTCGATGCGAATACCAGGATACGTCCGGATTGGATGTCCGGAATGATGGCCGTGTAATCGCCGCGGTTATATGAAGCCGGCTTTTCAATCGGGATACGGTTATTGCGATTTGCCGACATACAAAGACGGTAGTTATACGCTTGAATGGTTGTATCGCCGACACCCGTGCTTCCCTGCTCTGCCGGCCCAGACCCGAACGGATGATATACTTTTCCGGCATATGGCTCACGGTATTCGCTTGTGCTTTCGCGCCGTGTTTCAAACGGCGCGCCGGCGGCAGCTGCGAGATCGCCTTCATAGGTGGCGTCGATGAAGACTGATGCGTTGTATGTTTCCCGGGCGTTGTTGGCGCGGTTCGTGACCGTGAGAGATGTAAGGCGGCTGCCTGTCAACCTCACATTGGATGACGAAGAATCGAATTGCCGATTGCGGACAATGATGATATTGGGCTCTGCGGCGATCATGGCCTCAAAAACGGCTTCGGCAACATGCGGTTCGAAATTGTAGCCGTTTGCGCAGGCCTTGACCTGAGCACTGGCCGGTCCATATCGGTTGACGTAGTAATTTTTTACTCCGGCCGCGAACTCAAGGAACAGACCGCCGGTTGCTCCCACCGTGGCGATATCGGTAATGCCGAGGCCGTTGGCGGGAAGGCCTCCAATGTGGCTGAGCCGTTCAATGACGATAACATGACAGCCAAGCCTGGCTGCGGCGATTGCCGCACAGAGGCCGCCTGGTGTCGCGCCCAGCACTACGACGTCGGAAGCCGTTACGCCGCCTGGAAGAAGTCCCAGTGCGCGGGAAGGCGCGTCCAGAGTGAGCCCGGCGCCGGCGATCAGCGCGGTCTGTAGCAATTGACGGCGAGTTAACATATTAGTCCTTGGAGCAATTTCGGCAAGAGGATGGTCGTACCGAGGTGTCACACGTGGCGAAGCACAGCAATAATAGAAGTTTACCGCGTGAAAGCGACGGGCGGCGAATTGTCTGAGTTAGAAAATTGAAATTAGCGATTTAATGTGGAATGTCGCTTGGGCCTACCGGACTTTGTGCTACTCAACGTGCCAGCAGTCCGGAGAGACGAGCATGTCCAGGGTACCTATGCGCACATCCTGGGTTTGAGCGATCGTCGTCAAGAAGGTGGCTTCACGCATGAGGCGTTGAGCAGGGCTGGTCAGCAGCTGTGCCGCTCCTCCGGTTGCGGCGACGGCCGCATGGGCTGCCCGCACCGAAAGAACGATGGCCCATGTGCGGGCGTGCATGGCGTGTTCTTTATATTCGGGGAGATCTGCGCATGAGCCATTCCACCTGAGCGCTTCCGCCCGGCAGGCATCCACTTCACACTCAAAGGCGTTTGCAGCTTCGGCAATTTCCGGTGAGTTCCGCTTTTCGGCGAGGCTGCGCATGTAGTGGATGCTTCCGCGGGCACAGCCCAGCGGCAGGTAGACATGTCCCGTGATGCCACAGAAATCGGCGCGGCGCATGGCCTCGGCCGGGCGCTCGCTAAGTACGAAGCGCTGCGGAACGAAGAGGTCGTCGAGCGCAACCTCTACTGTGTCCGACGCATTCATGGCGAGAAGGGCCATCGGCGCTCCGGCGGTAACTTTATTTTCGTTGCCGGCCTTCGCAACGTAGATGAACATATGTTTAGCGTTGCCTTCTTCGACAGCGCCGAGCACAAATCCGTCTAAAATGGACCAACCGGTGACCCATGGCGCAGACCCGGAAACAATGACGCCGCCGTCGACTTTCCTGGCAGTTACCATCGGAGGGCCAGGACGGCGCAGATGGGAAAATCCAACGCCGCAGAGCAGCTCTCCTGCCGCAAACTTCGGCAGCATCTCAGCGCGCGCTTCCTGGTCCTGCGCGCCGCCGAAGAATCCGCCGCCGGAATGCAGTTGCTGCTGCGTGAATGCCGTGACGCCGCATGCGGACGCTATCAATTCGGCATACTCGCGTCTGGCAGCATCGCCTGCGCCAAAACCGCCGTACTTCGGATCGATGCCAAGGCCGAAATATCCGGCGTCTGCCAGGAGGCGTATGTTGCTGCCGACAATCCCGTGGATATCGCCCCGGTCAGACTCTTCGGCTTTGGGACGAAAGATTTCATCGGCAAGACGCCGCGCTTCATTTAAGACATTCGTGTCCATATGTTGAGGATTATACCCAAGCTCATGAGGCGGGCATAGCTAATGGTATACTTGACGAAATATGGCCAGGATTTTGTTACATACGCTCGGCTCTGCCGGCGACTTCAACCCGTTCGTTGCCCTCGGTCTGGAACTTCAGCGGCGAGGGCATTCCGTGCGGTTTGCCGTAAGCCCGGCAAATGCGCAGAGAATCATCGATCTGGGCATGGATGCTGTTGCTATCGGGCCGGACCTCGATCCCGATTCCGCGCTCATGCGCAAATTGCTTGCGCCTGAGGTTATCGGTCCGATCGATACTTTGTTTCGCAATGTGCTGATCCCGGCGATCGAGCCGGCAACGGATGCCATTGCTCCTCTCTGCAAGGATGCAGACTTATTTGTCTCTCACATAGTTCAGCTTGCCGCGCCCGTTATTGCTCATCGCACAGGTATACGCTGGATTAGCGCCACCCCTACCACTAACTGTTACCCTTCTCATTCCGGCGATGCTCCCGGAATTGCATGGAGAAACCCGCCTGTTATGGTTAACAGACTGGCATGGGCGGCTGTGCGGGGAGTGCTTTGGCAGCTCGACACCCTGTTGTGTGAGCAATATCTCAAGCTTGGAACGCCGCCGCGAGGCGATTCGGCAATTCTTGGAACATATTCGGAGCTTATGACGATCGGTTTATGGTCGCCGGCTTTCTTTCCTCGGCCGGATGACTGGCCCGAATGGTTCCAGGTTGGCGGTTATGCCCGCTGGGATGCGCAGGCCGCCGTGTCCGCGCCGCGCGCCGGCATTCCTCAAGGGCCTGGGCCATTAATCGTATTTACTCTGGGGTCCTCCGTTGTGAATGATCCGCGCGGTTACTACGAGATGGCTATGGAGGCCATCCGCCCTACAAATTGGCGAGCAGTTTTGCTGGGCGCGCCGGACGGTTTCCCGATACCGGCGGAGCTTGCGGGGCGTGTTGTTGCCAGCCGTTACGCGCAGTATGCCGAGCTTTTCCCGGCGGCGTCGGCGATTGTGCATCAGGGTGGGGTGGGCACGACGCAGGCTGCCTGTTATTACGGCGTGCCTTCGATTGTGGTTCCACGTGGATTCGATCAGTTTGAGAACGCCGCGCATATTCAACGTCACCGGCTGGGGTTGCGGATTATGCCTTCAGCTCTCAGTCCCCGGCTACTGCGCATACGGCTTGAGCGCCTGCTGACATCCGGCAAGATCACTAAGAATGTTGCATCACTCGCGGAGCGTATGCAGGACGAACCCGGAGTTTCACGCTCGGCGGACCTCGTGGAGCTTGCGCTCGACCCAAGCTATTCCGGAGTGCCTTCACAGCAGCGCAGTCTTTTTGCCCCCATGCTCGCTCCGGCTTAAGAGACGCTAACAAATATTCGGCCACGCCTGGGAGCCGCACGCTACTTTTAACTAGCAATTCCCTGTGGCTTGCCACAGCGGACACCTGCAGGCACTTAACCTTGGTCGAGGTTCGGTACTGCTGATTGTGATTGTCAGTGACATACTGTTTGTATGGTTGTCAAGAAAGGCT